>OBLT010000131.1_pt1 | contig 56792 bp, 69 predicted proteins | sample 1518721 | NCBI WGS metagenome assembly OBLT01 (sample SAMEA3539307, study PRJEB22396) | soil metagenome | biome: tundra; feature: field; material: soil | place: USA | collected 2010-05 | depth 0.15 m | reverse complement strand
TGGGTTGGGCCACGAAGACCATCGCCGCCAAATGCATCGCCCACGATCTCGTGCACGCGGTCGAGAAAAACCGGTCGCTCGATCGAGGAGCAATCCGATGACGAGCACAGGTCAGAAGCCGATGCACCTTCTTCCAGTCCTTCATTTAATAGGCGTCCTCGCGCTCGCCATCTGGTGGGGGGTGTTCTTCTGGCAGCACAGTCCCGCCCACACTCTGCTTGCGACGTCTCGTTTCGCCGCAAGCCATGAGGGATCTTACGGCGCTGATCCCTTCTCGTTGACCACCAACTCGAGCTTTCTCAACAGCAAGATGCTCATCGCCGCTCGGGTTGCTGCACCCGACCTACTTCTAGGAATTTCGGTCCTGCTGCTATTCGGCATCGCCTCGGGCGTGCACGTGAGGCAGCTCGACAATTGGTTGCACGCTCGCGCATCCGGCGATGCCGTGGCCTTTCGCGGACAAGATCTCACCGCCGCCACCATCGAGGCCAACACGAAAGAACAGCGAGGAGTCCTACGTTGACCTTCAGCCATCGCTTTCATTCCTATTGGCGCGCGACGACGATCCCCGCTGTTGTCCTGGATTTTGTTCGCGCAGGGATCATTCTCCTGAGCCCGCTCTTCGCCGGACTCTTTCTGCGCTGGGCGGCAACCAGCGATCTCTTCATCGCTCCGTTACACCGGCGTTTGTACGCCAATCCGCATTACGCTTTCGCGGGTTGGGTCTATTGCTGCTTCCTTACTGCAACCGTTGCGTGGACCGCGGCATGGGTCCTACGGGCCGCGCGCAACTTCGTCGTCATCACCGCCGCGCGAACATTGCCGAAAACCCCGGAGGGAGACGAACAGAACCTCGGGTTGCCCCCGTGGCCTTACTCACGCGAGAGCTTCACCGTGGTTTTGGGCGAGCTGCAAGATCGCGATGGCTCGCGCGTCCCCAACCACCAAAGCCCCGCTTTGAAACCCCGTTGGCTCACCCTTCCCGAGCTCAGCCTTTACACTGGCGTCTTCGTCACTGGCGGCGTCGGCTCGGGCAAGACCTCCGCTGTTGCCTACCCCGCCCTTCGCCAGCTTCTCGGTTTCCGCCGCGAGGTCGCCATCCGGCGCCGGAGTGACGCTTCTCTCAGGAAAGCCGCCTGGTCATTCTCCGGCCTCGTCATGGACGAAAAGGGAGACTTCACCCGAGCAGCCACCCAGTACGCTGAGGACTGGGAGCGAGCCGACGACATCATCCGCATCGTCCCCGGCGGAAAGTGGATCTGGAACGTCATCTACAACCCAAACCTGCCGACCTGGGCCGTCGCCTATCAGCTCGGATGGATCATCAAGAACTTCAACAAGGGCTCCACGGGAAATGACCCTTTCTGGGAAAACGCTCCGAAGGAACTCACGACGGATTTTCTCGGGCTTCTCGACGATGCAAAGGGCTACTACACGCTCTTCGATTACCTCGAAACCCTGGTCGACGACACTCTTCAAGATGCCCTCAACGCCCAGGCGATGGCTCGATACGCGCGCAACTCGGAGAAAGTCGAGGAGATAGAGCGGCGCTGGAAGTCGATCACGAAGAGGCGTGAAGGTATGTCCGTCAACCTCCGCGGATCCCTTGAAGCCTGCGCTCGCGCCGGTATCGAGATGTTTCGCTTCCCCGAGCTGAGGCGCACGTTTTGCCCAACCAAGGAAGAGTACTTCGAGAGGGACACGTCTTCGAACTTGCTTCGGCCGAGAGCCAACATTTTTACCGGCTTCGACCAGATCCTCGACTACGGAAAGATCGTCGGCCTCGAAATGCCCAAACAGATCTACTTCGACGCAGCGGTCTTCATTCAGGTCGCCCTCAAGTCCCAATGGCAGGACGCGGTTCTGCGGCGCGAGACGATCGGGTCAGACGGAATGCTTCTCATGCCTCCACGCTTCGGAGAAATGATCGGGTACTGCCCGACCTTTCTAATGGCCGACGAGGCCCAGCAGTCAGCGACCCCGAAGGACGCGGAATTCAAGGCCGTGTGTCGGTCGAAGCGAGCATCCATGTGGGAGCTGACCCAATCGCACGGCTCGATCAAGGGTGCGTTCGGCCCGAACAATGGCGTGCATGCCTCCACGTACTTCCAAAACTCGATGACCCACGTCTACCTTCGGCAGTCCGACCTCGACTCAATGAAGATCATCCAGGAGGAATGCGGCAAGAAGCTGGTTCAAAAAACCAGCCTCGCCGTCACCGAGGGCGGGACCGCTTCCGAGCTTTCGTACGTGCAAGGTGGGATCGTCCATCAGGGACTCGGCATCTCGAGCACGAAGACGGTGGCGACCGAAGAGAAGCCGTTCGTTGAGCTCGACGAGTTGAAGCAGCTCCCCAACAACGTGGCAGTCGTTCTGCCGAGCAATGGCGACCGAACGCTGCCCGCGTCGGTCACGTTCCTTCGGCCCCTTTGGGTACAGAAGAAGTACCCTCACCTGCCCGTTTCTACCCCTTGGTTGGATTGGCCGGCCGAGCTTAGAACGACGTATGACCTCGACAGCGTTCCGCAAGAGTTGAACTGGTCCGGCTGGTCCAGCTCGGAGCCCTTGGACGAGCAAGCCGTAATTCCCATTGATGCTCGACTCGGCAAATTTATTCAGGCCGTGGACGAAGAGCAGATCGTTTCCGCACCGCCCCTGCCCCCTCTTTCGAATCCCCCCGTGTCAGAGCCAGCACCGATTCAGCAACCGGCGGAGGAGTCCGACCAGCGCGAAGGTGATCCGTTCGCCGGTTTGCCGGACGAGCCGTAAGGAGGCCCGGTGATGCTTTCCAGCTCACGCACGTCCCAGCGGTTTGCACGGCTGCTCTCCACTTCGAACCTTCTGCGTTTGGCTCGGGCGCGGGCTTCGCTTCCCACGCGCCCTGTCGTGGGCCCCACCCCGCTCGTTCCTGCGCGGTTCCCCTCCCACTCGGGGAGCTAGGTCGCTTGCCTTTGGGCGCCCCGATTCCAAACGCAGGAGGTTCATGATGTTCAACCATGCAGACACCCAAGCGAAGACGTCCAGCCCGCCATCTCTCTTCACCGTACTCCCAGGGCCTGTTCCGGCCCCTGCCCCCCGCGAACGGGGGAGCGTTCCCGACCCGCCCCCCTCCTCCGCGGTCTATTCCGGCGACGCTCACGACGCCGAGGCGCGAACGCGATACTTTTTACCGAGACGAATCACCGTTGGCCCATCATCACCCGGTCTACTTGCGCAACTTCTAGGCGGCTCGCTCCGATAAGGCCTTCATGATGCCAACAATGTCAGAAGTGGGGAGCGATCTTCTCCGAGTGGCCAGCTTTGCCCTAGTTGCGAGAGGCTATGAGCAACTAGGCAACAGGCTTCTTTCCACAGGTATGGAACTACTCGAGGGCCCAGCAAATGCTCAAGCCGACTTCGATGAAGATGACACCGCTCACGGCAGCCTGGCTAATTAGTTAGCCGATGGCTGTCACGTATCACACTGCCGACGCCAACCGCCCGAGCAGCGCCTACGGCGCGCTCATCAGAATCCGGAACCCAGCTTGCGCGAAGTGCCGATCGGGAGTTGCTGCCTCGGTCGAGGCGTGGTCGAGCATGACCTCCATGCTCAAACAATCCGTCAGACTCCACGTCTTATCCGCATGGGACGTGTATCGCGCCTCCGCGCGGTCCAGCAGGTGTGGGGTCAGGCGCTCAATGGTCCAGCCAGCCATTCTTTGGCGCAGCCGGCGCATCCATGACGCCGCGAGCGCCCGCAAAGGGCTGCGGGCGAAGAAATTCGCAAACTCGATCAAAACCGCGTCGGTCGTCACGAGAGCTTGACCAGACTTCTCCCAACTCCGAGCCAAGGTCTTGGCCTGGGCGTGAAGCGAGTCCTTCTGATTGATGAGGGCGACCAGGTAGCCCGTGTCGATCAGTATTGGCGCCTTAGCCATCGTGGTTGCCGTAAAGGTACTGGTCGACGTTCTGACTGCCGTCGGTGCGGTCATCGCTACCGGCCTCTCCTACCAGAGCAGACAGAAATGCGCCGGGGTTGCTGCTTGATGGCGCCCCAGGAAGCGGCGAGTTGGTGTTGGGGATCACCTGATGAATCTTCACTTCTACCGTGTCGCCGCCGTTGATTCCGGTGACGGCCGCAGGGACGGCGAATTCGTTGTCGTAGGTCAGGTCCGCCAAGAGGTGATTCCACCGTCCCTGTCCCTGTCGTCTGATCGAGTAACGCACAATATGGTTGTTGGGCCGTCGAGCCAGCCCCAACCGCCGTTGTTCGGCGGCGGGAATCGCGATTAATCGATTCTTGGTCCGGTGGACCGTGGCCGAAAAGATCGACAGGGTACTCGCAAGATTTGGGTTTGCCATACGTTGAATTGTGCTGCGGCCTCGTAACCTAGTCAAGTCACGCATTGGCGACTTGATAAGCGCAATGCGTTGCTATGCCGCATTGCTCATCGGTCTTTGTTTGCTGGGCTTTACGCCACCATTCTGTACCCGTGCCGTCGCCTTTTCTGGATGATCTCCTCTCGGCGAGCCGCTAGCTCCTCGATGGAACAGCAGGTCTCGTGCTTGCGCCGAACCGTGGCGCCGATGCGTCCCCACTCGAGGACCAGGTCATACCCACCGAAGAGGTTCAGCTGCTCGGAGATCTTGTAGCGCCGAAAGCAGTTCGCCTTTGGAACCAGCTTCCGCATTTCAAGCGCGGCCAAGGGACCACGATTGGCGCCTGTTCCTAGGGGCCGTCAGACCTGCGCCGCGCTTTGTCGCACTCATCCTGGATACTACGTTCGGGTCCCAATCGGCGAAGCGCTCGGTCGCGCTTGATCTGGCGCCGTTCCCTGTTCTGTCGGTCACACGCGGATCGCACCGGCGTACAATGCCAGTCAGCATGGCATCGAAGCGCGACGTTCTTGAACTCTTGACCCGTGGCGAACTTCTGGCAGCGGTCGACCTGTTCGGGGTCGAGGTGCGCAACCGACGGGGCAAGAGCGGCATCCTCGGCGAGCTTGTCGCCTCGCGGAAGGTCAAGCCTGGTCAGGTGGTCGCAGAGCTTTCGCGAGACCGGCTGAAGGAGCTTTACCGAGCCGTTGGACAGGATGATTCCGGACGGGAAAAATCGGTCCTGGTCGAACGTCTTGCTGGTGGTGCTCAGGCGGCATCTCGTGGGAACGTTGGTGTCGCTTCTCGGGCGAAGTCGAAAGGTGACGGCAAGCTCAAGAGCGACCAGATCGAACGGTACTCAAGGTCTGCTGCCGAGGTTCTCAGCGGTTCCGGTGCCGCCTCACCCGACAAGAACCTCATTCCCGGCATGTTCTTCTTGAAGCGACTGTCCGACCGCCTTGGCAAATACTTGGCGCCACACGCTGACGGGGCCATGAAGGAAGATGTGCAGCGCAAGATGCGCAACGTGATCAAGAGAGCCCTCCGCGCGGTGAACTATCCTCCTGAACGACTCGACTACACCGTCGAGGGCGTCTTGAACCTGCTTAAGCGAAGGCCATTTGCCCGACGGCCTCGGAGCGGTCGCAGATCAGTTTCGGGTTGACCACGATCTCAAACTTGGAGAGTGAATACATGGTCCGTCGAGCCGTGGAAAGATCGTCCAGTACCGCCGCATCACCTTGCACTTCACGTTTCATTCCGGGACGTGCGCTTCGATGAGCGGTGTCCATCTCGCCCCCGAGGAAGGCGTGTTCGAACTGGCCGGCCCGAAGCCGACCTGGATTTGGGCGCATACGTGTCCGACTCCGCGCTGTCCATGTCGAACCGCCATTCTGGCATGCACAAGCGAGGGCCGGGACGTGCTCTTGAGGCAAGGTGCCCCCATCAGGAACGCATGGAACAGCGGCGCAAGCCATGCGCAAGCCGCCAAGGAGGTGAGCGGCCTGTTGGTTTTCGCGTTGGACATCGACAGCGCGGCGGCCTACCCAATTGACGGTCACGACCACATCGACTTGAACGAGCGCCGTGATGTTGCTGCCGTTGTCGAGCGCCTCCACGGCGACCTCCTCGATGAACTTGGGCGCCTTTGGCTGAAGGGCAAAGGCCTTGCTGATCCCGAGCAGACCGTCCAGCACGCCAATCGTATCGTCATCCACGGCTGGCGGCAGGGCGAGATGGTGGCGTGGAACGACCTGCTCAAGGGCGTGCGCCGCGACCTCTATAGGATCGGCGACCGTGTATATGAGGCCTCCGAGTCGTACTGCCCGGTCCCCAAATGCGACTGCTCTGAGGTCTACATCGCCTTCGACACTCGCGCTCCTCGCGGTGGTCCCAGGGCTGGTTCCGTCAGGGTGCTGCGCTCAGCTCCACCCAAGCTCGATCCAAACAAGGCGCGCGGTGAGTTGCTCGAACAGCTCTGGACGGCATTTCGGGCGAGGCATGCTCGCTACGAGGAGCGCTTCGCTCGCCGCTATGAGATCGTGAAGAAGCTTGGCGCGAGGATTTCGGCGGCGGAGCCCCCGGCGTCGACTTCGACCACGCGGAAGGTAGGTCCGAACGACCCCTGCCCATGCGGTAGCGGGAAGAAGTTCAAGAAGTGCTGTCGGCGGTGACGGCAACCTACCTGTTTCCGCTCGCGTGTGAGCACGTGATGGCAACCGAGGTGGACCGCTCTATGATTTCGCCATGACCGACACCCACGTCAACCACGCGCTGATTCTCGTCGACATCCAGAACGACTACTTCCCCGGCGGCAGGAACCCCGTGGCCGGGGCTGAAGCTGCGGCGTCGGTGGCCAAACAGGTGCTCGACAAAGCCCGCGAAAAGCGTGAACCCATCATCCACATCCAACACATCTCGCTGCGCCCGAACGCCACGTTCTTCTTGCCGGACACCCCCGGTATCGAGATTCACCCTTCGGTGGCGCCGCTGCCGGATGAGATCGTGGTGCAGAAGCACCATCCCAACGCTTTCCGTGAGACCACCCTTCTCGATGAGCTGCGGATCCGACAGATCTTGCGCTTGGTCTTCTGCGGGATGATGACCCACATGTGCATCGACACGACTGTCCGGGCTGCATCGGATCTCGGATTCCAATGCGTCGTGGTCGGCGAGGCGACGGCTACCAAAGATCTGACCCACGGAGGCATCACCGTCCCTGCGGCGCAAGTTCAAGCTGCATTCTTGGCTGGGCTCAGCGGGTTGTTTGCGAAGGTGATTTGAGGGCTGGAGTTCCGCTACGCCTCACGCTTCCGGGAGATCATGATCTGCTGCACGCTTCGGGCTGGAACAGAGGAAGCGCGGGACATGTGACGGTGGTCTCCTTCGTGAAATCGCCGTGAACGACCAGGACCAGGGTTCCGGAGGCAGCGCAGTCGACCTTGGCGGCGTCAATGGTCAGAATATACGGACCCGCCCACGACACCGTCGATGCCACGCTGACATTGAACTGACCGGACACAGTGTTCATCGTCGCTGAGTCCAATGCGAAACCTGCTGGCACCGTGAGGTAGACATCGACTGCCTTTGCCTTCGTGGCCGGTTGAGTCTTACCAACCACGCAGGTGAGCTTGTGCGATTGCTCGTCTTGGGTAACATCCACGAGATGACATCGAGGAAGGGAGTAGCGTCCGCCACCCGCCGCACCGGCCGGAAGACACAGACAGGTCGCGAGTGCAATGAAAAGGCGGTTTCCCCTCACAACGTTCAAGTATATCACCGTCCGCGACAGGGGAGGATGTCGGTGCTCAAGCAAGCTGGGCAAGGGAAGTCGGCACCTACAGCCCCTCGGTCGCTGATTGATCTGCGACCGCTGGTGGTGGGCGTGGACCCGAGTCTTTTCCACCTTTCGTGATCGATGTCGAACCCGAATCCTTGAGAGGTGTGTCGGTTTCCTTGCCCGCTATCGCCCGAACCGTTTCCGTCTTCGTCTGACTGTTTTGACCATGTGTAGTGTTCATGATCGAAAAATAACCGCGTCGAAGGGGGTAACCGACATGAAGCATGGGCAGCTCACAGCGAGCCCAGCCCATGCGTTGGGGCGTTCCGTCGCCGCTGAACGTGCCGGTTCGACAGGACCATGACCGTAGCGCTACTCTCGTTCGCATGGCGATTCAGCTGTCGTTACTAAACGAAGCCGACGTTGACGAGACCATGGCCGTCGTGAAGGAAAGCTTCGACTCGTGCGTGGCCCCTGACTACACCGAGGCAGGGCGGGAGCTGTTTGCTCGGGTTGTAACCGGCGAGTACCTGCGCTCGCTCCCGAATCGGCAAGGATTTACACTGGTCGCGAAGCTCGGTGGCCGCACGGTGGGGATGTGCGCGCTTCGCGACGGGCACCACATCACCCTGTTTTTCGTCCGACCCGAATTGCACGGGCAAGGCATCGGCAGGAAGTTGTTCGACGCCGCCGCCGAGCGAGTGCGACGAAAGGTGCCTGGGGTCACCAAGCTGCAGGTCCATTCATCGCCGGTGGCGGTGCCTGTCTACGAAGCGCTTGGCTTTGAGGTCACGGGCCCTGAAGAAGTGGAAGGCGGTATGCACTACGTCCCGATGGAGCGGTCGCTCGTCACGTGACAACGGCTTCAACTTCGAGCCGGACCATCTTCATGTGCGTCCTGCCTTGTTCGTCGACCGGAAGAACGCGTAGGTATTTCTCCACGGCCTCGTCCCCAAACGGCTCCCTTCTCGCGACGGGTATTCGGTCCGTGTAGGGAAACCATGTTGTCCGCATCCATCCCTTGAGTTGATCCGGACCGTCGTGTCGCATGTCCTTGGGGACCAGCTCGATCCTCACCGGCGTGAAGCCACATTGGGGAAGCCAGGTCTGGTAGTCCTCGACGCCGTAGAAATGCCAAGGGGCCTCGAAGCCCACAAAGGCGTCGCGCCAGGACGGAGAACGAATCACGTCTTGTACGACGGAGAACATTTCCTCGGCGTTACCTCTCCCTCCCATCTGGAACAGGATTCTTCCGCCCGGTCGAAGGCAGCGCCGCACTCCTTGCAGCACGGCCCGATGATCCCGAACCCAATGCAGCACTGACGTCGAGAATGCGATGTCGAACTCTTCGGGCAATTCCAAGTGCGCGGCGTCCATCTGCCGAAAACAGAGGTTGGGATTCTTCTCCGGAGGAAATCTTGTGTGGGAGGCAGCAACCATGGCCGGCGAGGCATCGATCCCGACAACCAATCCTCGCGGGAGGTGCCGGGCCAGCTCCGCCGTGATTTTTCCGTCCCCGCAGCCGATGTCCAGGATCGCCTCGTCGCCCTTCAGGGCAAGCTTGGCCATCAGCTCGGTGGCCCATTCGAGCTGTGCGGAGGAATTCCTGGCGTAGTCCTCCGCGTCCCAATTCTGTCGGTTGGATTCCATCACATGTCCCGGTGGATGGTATACCAAACGTCGCCCTTGGCTCCCAAGGAGCCTTCGCTGCATACTCGCGCCATGCCGCTCGTTTGCATCGACATCCGCAAGGGGCATTCGCCCAAATACAAGCGCGTTATTCTCGACGGTGTGCACGCCGCACTGATCGAGGGATTCAAGATTCCGGACCGCGACCGACAACAGATCCTACGCGAGCATTCCCCCGAGGATTTCGAGGGGCGCGGGGCCGCACCCACCATGGTCTCCATTACCGCATTTTCGGGGCGAAGCCGAGAAGCCAAGCGTGCTTTGTTCGAAGCCATCGCGCGCAACCTCGCGGCGTCACCGGGTATCGACGAGAACGATCTGCTCGTCACAGCAAACGACCTCCCCCTCGACAACTGGGGGATTCGTGGCGGCAAGCAGGCCTCGGATCTCGATCTTGGCTTCAAGATTGACGTGTGAGCCTGCCGAGCAGGCACCCTTTGGTGTTTCTACCCGGAGCAGGTGGCCGTGCCCAAAGCATCGCATCCGCTCCGATTGCACGTGTTGCAAGCCGGAAGCGAGAATAGGGAAAGCACGCAAAGCAAGGAGGTACCCAGAACGCGAGCCATTTCCTGATCGTGCGACACCTATGGAACGCGATCAAGTGCCCGGCCACGGACGATGTGGCCTAAGTGACACTAGGGGAACCTTGACAAGAAGGCGGACCGCCAAGAATGTCGAAGGCCTTCGTCGCTTGAGAGGTTCGTTGTAGCCGTGCTCTTACCCTACACCGACGTTCTGCTTTGTGCGATTGTCCCGGCATGCGCACGATCCGCCGTTACGCCAATCGAAAGATGTACGATTGCCAACGACACGCTTACGCGAACCTCTCCGAGCTCGCTCAACTTGTCCGAGAAGGCGAGGAAATCCGCGTCGTCGAGCACAAGACCGATAGCGATATCCCTTCCCGGACCCTTACCGAAATCCTCTATACCGAAGCCGTGCGCGGGACTTCGCCCGTTTCACCGAGCACGTTCAGGCAAGTCTTGGTCAGCGGCCTGCCGATAGAGTAGCTGCAATGCCCGTCCCTGCCCCATCGCCCGAATTTGCCCGCGCTCTTTAGCGTTCCTATTCATGCTATCGGGCTGTCTCGGCACCGCCTCCGCCTTCGTGGCTTCGGCGTGCGCGCCGATCCCGTGGCACGATATCGGTTGCCTCTGCACTGCACCTCTCGCTTCGACCGCGAGCAGCCGGATGGTGACCGGGGCGGCAATCTCGTCGCGCTTTGTGCCCGGCCGTGTCGCAGCGAGCTGCATGCCCTTTGGGACGACATCCTCGGCACACGGACAGATCCTGAATCGGCCATCAGAAAGGCGGCCAAGCTAGACCCTCCAGATCCGCGCCTTGCGCTTGTGAGCAACGAGGACGTTTGGATTGCCGAGAGCTTGCAGGCCGCCAAGACCTCCGTCTATGTCGACCCGATTGGCCTTGGGGCTGGTCCCTTCACTGTGGACGCCGGCTACCGGAAGCAAGCACGCGCCGTTGCCATGGAGCGCGTGGCCCTAGCCGGCGCCCGGCTTGCTAACCTCTTGAACGCTGCTCTCAAATAGCCGCGGTCGCGGACCGCATCCGCAAGCTTCAGCGTGTCCGGCCCTGGCGCCCTGCCCGTTGCTCCTTCACGTATTTGCACCAAATCGCCTCAGCTTGCGAAATGATCTCCTTGTAGAATCGTTTGTTCCCGCTCTTATCCCCACCGATGATGAGGACCGCGTCCCGCACCTCGTCGTACGCGTAGATCACTCTCAATGCCCTGCCGTACCGCTTCGAACGCAACTCCCGCAGAGCATACTTCGTTCCCTTCAGAGCAGACGAGTACGGCGCGCCAAGCGCCAAGCCCTGGCGCTCAAGCAACTCAACCACGTGTGCAACTGCCATCCGTCCGGCATCGTCTAAGTTCCCGTACCAGTCCACGAATTCATCGGTTGTCACAATCTCAGCCATCACCTTGCACTATACCCTCAACCACATATGTATATCAAAGACATATGGCACTTGACTACATATCGCCTAGGCCTCATCCTTCCAGGGTAAGCAACTCATTCGCAGGTTGCAGCGCGCCAAGGGGGGCCTGAGCCCCCACGGCTGGCTTCGACCGATTTACCGTCGTCTTTACTGGAGTATTTGCATGTACCATCGTTGGCAGGATGTGAAGCGGAAGCACCTCAGCCCCGAGCAGATCACTGAGGTCGAAAAAGCTGCGGATCAAGACGCCCTGGAATTGGATCTCCGCGCCTTGCGCAAGGTGGCCAACCTCACGCAGCTCCAAATGGCCCCCCTCATCAGGATGACTCAGCCCGAACTCTCCCGCCTGGAAAGGCGGGAAGATCACAGGGTGTCAACCTTGGCTCGCTACGTTCGTGCCCTTGGCGGGCGCCTGAAGATCGTGGCCGAGGTTCGCAAAAAGAAAGTCACTCTCGCCGAACTCTAGCCACATCAAGTTTCAATCAACGCGCGGGCATCATATGGCGTCCCCAAGCGCGCCCATGCCCGCACGCGCTGGGATCTGGACATCGCTTCCCCAGGAAGCGATTGCGTGAACGGTTCATCCCCGCGCGTGCGGGGAACGGGGCGTGCTCAACATCAGACCGAGCAACATGGCCGGTTCATCCCCGCGCGTGCGGGGAACGGAATGAAGTGGGGTCTTTGAAGTACAGCCTGGCCGGTTCATCCCCGCGCGTGCGGGGAACGGCGCTATCGCTGGGCAGGGATGGGGCCGCGCGCCGGTTCATCCCCGCGCGTGCGGGGAACGGCATTCGAACCCCTCCACAACGAGATCGGGCACCGGTTCATCCCCGCGCGTGCGGGGAACGGGGTGATGGTGCGAGGGTCAGTCACGGTGTCAGCGGTTCATCCCCGCGCGTGCGGGGAACGGAGCGCTATCGCTGCCCTTTCGTACGAGGTTGGCGGTTCATCCCCGCGCGTGCGGGGAACGGCGCTTTCGCAACGTTAGTGACTGCGGCGGTGCCGGTTCATCCCCGCGCGTGCGGGGAACGGTGCTGGATGACGACGATCGCGCCCGCGTACACCGGTTCATCCCCGCGCGTGCGGGGAACGGCGTCGGAAACCGTGACGGCGCTGCAAGAATACCGGTTCATCCCCGCGCGTGCGGGGAACGGTTGATCATGTCGGCGCCGGTATCGACCACCTTCGGTTCATCCCCGCGCGTGCGGGGAACGGACATAGCAAAAACCACTCGATTCATATACATGCGGTTCATCCCCGCGCGTGCGGGGAACGGTCGACTGCTACGCTGCTCGTAGAAACGGAGGCCGGTTCATCCCCGCGCGTGCGGGGAACGGATGACGGCCCCGCCGGGTATCACCATCGCCTGCGGTTCATCCCCGCGCGTGCGGGGAACGGAAGAGGCCCACGCAGCGTACTGGGCCCGCACGCGGTTCATCCCCGCGCGTGCGGGGAACGGGCCTTGAACCATGTTTTCATGCGCAGCCTCGCCGGTTCATCCCCGCGCGTGCGGGGAACGGTCTTGTTCCAACCTTGCGACATCAATTGGAAAAAGACATGGCCGGAATTCTACCGACCAGAATGTGAAGGTGCATGTGTGCTATTTGGTTTTCAAAGATCATCATCTTGGTCTGCCTCTTTAGGAAGGAATGAGACCAGCTTGAGGCCATCGAAATCGGTTGGGACCCGACGATTCTCACCAGCGGTCTCAAGGTCGAAGCCAGATTCGTTGTTGGCGTGCCAAGCCATGACCGCATTGCCTGTCTCAAGACCGGCAAGGACCTGCGACCACATCATCTCTCGAACCTTCTTGGACACGTCGCCCACGTACACGCCTGCGCGAACCTCCAGCAGCCAAATGGCGAGCCGGCCCCGAAGTCGGTCGGGCGCGTTCTCAAGTACGATGACCAGCATCACCGAGCGACTTGGGTTCAGGGAAGGCGGGCGGCACCGATTCGGGCGGCGGCGGGGGACGGTCGATGCCACCGGCAGACAGCATGTCTTCGATGAGGGGGATCAATCGATCAAGGATCTTCGTTGTGCGAAAGGAGTCTCGGCACGCAAGGCGCACCGCTCTTTCTGGGCTTTGCGGGTTTGATGCCGCGATTCGAAAGGCCACCGGAACCACGGTTTCGAACTTGAGCAGGTCGGCGATGTCGTAAACGAATGAGAGTGGTTTGCCGGTGTGGATGAATCCGATGGCGGGCGCGTAGCCGGCCGCCAACACGGCGGCCTCGGTGATGCCATACAGGCAGGCGGTCGCGGCGCTAAGGCATCGGTTGGGAATGTCGCCCGACTCCCATTCGGTGTGATCGTAATTGCGGGATTTCCAGTCCACGCCGTACTTGCGAGCAAGCTGTTGGTAGATGGCGCGGACGCGCGCACCTTCGATTCCACGAAGCTGTTCGACGCTTCTGCGTGCCGGCGGCTCTTCGCCAAACCGAAATTTGTACATCTCGCGAACAACCTTCAGGCGCAAGTCATCATCCAGGGCAAGCTTGGCCTGGTACAGAAGATGATCAGACCTCGCGCCGCCAGGCTGCCCGGCCGCGTATAGGCGAACGCCGCCTTCGCCAATCCACACCAGCAGCGTACCCACCCGGCCAGCGAGTGCCACGGCTGCGTGGGAGATGCGAATGCCTGGTTCCAGCATCAGGCACGCGATGCTGCCCACGGGAAGAAGCGTGCGCGTCCCGGTCTTGTCCACCAGAACGAAAGCGCCATCAAGGACGTCGAGGCGCCCGCGCTCGACGAAGACGAGCGAGACGCGCTCCTTGAGGGCGATGGGAGTTAGAACCGGCAACACGGTGAGGCCCTATTGCGTAGGAGCCACCGATAGCAGCCCAAGTCCAACGGCCTTGCCGTGGCCGATACCTGACCTAATGGCGCTCACGAATTTCTCCGGATCCTCAACGACCAGGACACCGTCGAATAGCGCGGAGAATACCCGGATGGGATTTCCATTATGCTGGTGTCCGGACAGCATCTTCTCCTGGGAAGCATGTACAGTGTCTGGCTTGAACCCGTGCACGAGCCCCTTGCGAACTATCCAGTTCCGCTGGTCCTCCACCCCCAATAGGCCCGTGCGTTTTCCGTCCCTGCAGATGCACGGGTTTGCCCGGAGCCGATACCGAAATCGGCGACCGATGACAAGGCTGGCCAGCGCCAGCTTGGCTTGTAAGTCAATGCCCGCCTCCGGCTGCTCCGCCAACCACCCTTCGACGCCTATTCGTGACCAGTCTGGACTCGTGAGGCTTTGAACTAGAACGCGTGCGGCACCAGATGGGCTGGCCTCGGGCTCCAAGCGCCACAGAAATGCGCCAGGTGGGCACTTCTGACCGACCGAAGTAAACGCCCGACAGAGGGTCGCGTGCATCTCATACGGATCGGCCAAGTCCCGACGAACTTCGCGGCAACGCAAAGCCAGATGGATTCTATGCAGGAGCATGAGGTACCTCCGCAGGGAACGACACCCATTCCGACAGTACGAGTCGCGAGCCGAACCGGCGTTCCGCGAAGGAAGACAGTGGCTGATCCATTCGGAACGCCCCCGAACCATCGGTGGATTCCCAGGAGCACAAGATTCGAGCCGGTGGCTCGCCAGATCCAAGCCACGGGTAGCGAAGGAGCGCGTCTCGCAGGGGATCTTTCCGCAGACCGTCGGGGAGACCGATGGGTTCCGACGGAACATAGGACTTGCGTCCCAACGCCAAAGGCCAGACTGGGTCGAGCAAAGCGGCCTGGGCCTTTTCCAGGAGCGCGCGATCAGTGCCCTCTAGACCGACCAAGAAGGCGGCATCGGCCAGGTAGTTTCGGTGTGATACGACACCACCATCCGTTGCCGGCTTGCCGCTAGCCTTGATGATTGTATCCGTCGCGGCGCATGCCGCTGTCTGGTAGTCGTCCTTCGGCAGGCCGGGACGGTCGTGCCGCGCCGCCATGGTCAGGCGGGTGAGTGGTTCCAGATCGCTCCAGTTGGCGCGATCGATGCCAAGTGCAGCTGCAAGCAAACCGAGTACTCCGGACTTGCTCGGCTCCTTGCCGGTGTCTCGTTCGTCGAAGCGGCTGGTGATGCCCCAGGACTGCATGGGGCCCACCAGCCGAAGAAGGAGGGTGGCCATGTCGGCTTCCTCACGCACCGGTGGGCGCTGCTGATGCGGTCGATAGCGCCGTGGCGACGGATTCCAGAATCTCGGCCAAAGAATTCTTCTCTACCCCGAAGCCCGTGGTCTTGGCCCCTACGAGGTTCAATACCCACGTATGGTCAGCAGTCTTCTCACTACCATCGAATGCAGAGGCCAGGGCCTTCGCCTTCTCAATAAGGGCTTCGGCCGATTTTCCGGTAAGGATCTCATCAGCCTTGACCCTCACCGGTTTCTCGAACGCATTCGCCAAACTGCGCGGGGCTCCGCCGTGTCGGACGGTGATGGCGACGAACTCCGGCGGGTTGTGCGCGGCGAACGTGTTTTGCTTGCCGGTCGGTTCGGCCACAATGAAGCCCTCCAGAAAGGTCCTGAAGCCCTTCTTGGCCAGTTCAATGTCGTCCTGGAGGTTCTCCGTCAGCTTCGCCCAATCGACGACGGCATAGCGATAGAAGCAGGCTGAGTTGAACTCAACCGTGCCCATCATATCCGCGCCTGCGGTGTCCTCGGGTTTGAGATCGTCGACGGCCGTGTAGAAATCGAATTCTCGCTCGACGGCATGAGTTGAAATGGCATGGGCCACCTGGCATGCGGCGTTCTGGTTGTTTTCGGGCATATCGGCGAGCATGCGTCCGAAAAGAGCGACGTCCAGAGCCTTGCCGCCGTCGAGAAGCTTCGCGAATGCGTCCTTCAACTCCCTGGAGGCCTTCTTTCCAGCCTCCTTCTTCTTATCCTTGGCCGACTTCTTCTCCAGGGCTTTCTGGATATCTTCCCACTTCTCCAGATCCCATCGGGCATTGATAGTGGACGCAATTGCAGATACTTCCTTGTTCCCAAGGAACAGCAAGTACTCGCTCTTTTCCTCTTCATCGCTTCCTTCAGCCGGCGCAACCCATGTCCCGGAACCCGCCAGCATGGCTAGGCGCGTCCGTTCAACCACTTCTTGGGGGTTTCGGCCAGGTATGAGCTTGGCAACCTCGTTCAGGAAACGCTTCGATCTCCCGCCAAGATTCTCAGGTGAGATCTCCCCAGCCTTGGCCTTATCCTTGAAGAACTCCCGTACAGCGCGCTTCAGACACTGGCTTGATACGCGCGCGCGGCGAGTTCCACCGAAGAATGCATCCTTCGGTGCCCCGGTGTCATCGCGGTTGAGGTTCGATGGGGCGAAGTTCTGAAGGACATGGATTTCGACGAAGGTTCTCATCAGGCGTTCTCCTCGCTCGGGTGGCTGTCGGACTGAAAGGCTTGGGTTGTGGTTCGGTAGAAATCGCGGGCCCAACGGTTCTGAACAGGCTTGTCTGGAACGGTCCAGCCCAGGAGATCCCTGAGAAGGACATCCCAATCGAGCGGAATATCCTTGAGCAGTGCGACCATCTGCCGAAGCCTGTGCGGAAGTTGGTCGCGGTCGGCGTCCAGCACGGTAATGAAACGCCGCTCGGTGCTGTTCGATCCCTCTTTGCTGGCGGCGAATGCGGCGCAAGCTGTGCCAAAACTACGCCCTTTGGAGTCGCCATCCTCGCGATGCTGGGCCCAAAGACCTGCCACAAGGTAGTGGATCTTACGGCGCCAAGACGCGTCTTCTCCTTTGAGGAAAGGCTCGACGTACGGGTACGCGGCTGGAAAATCCCCCGGATCAAAGGACAAGCTTCGGCGCAGGGTTGCCCGAACTTTGGTGTCGCGCTCGTTCAGCTTTTCTAGCCATTTAATGAACCCACTCATGCGACTTCCTCCAAGGCGTGGATGTCTTTGTCCAACTCGGCAAGCCACCGAGAGATCTGACCTTCGGCTTTGACCAGTGCGCGGATCGCCCAGGCATTCCCTGACGCCACGGACGCCCTATGCGAAGCCCATGCGCTCTTCATTGCCTCACGTACATGCCGAAGCCAGTGAGCATGGATCGATTCGAAATCTCTCTCGCCGGCGTAGTCGTGAAGCATCTGATGGAAGCTCGCCTCAAGAATCGACCAATACCGCGTGGTGATGCCCAGGCTGCGGGACATGTCGCGAATGGTGTCCTTCTCCTGCTTTCCCAAGCCCCCGTCGCGTTCTACGCGAACAAGGATGTGCTGGCAGTATGAGAAGCAAGCCGAGTCGAGCGTCTTTCCACCTTCTTCGGCGGCATCAAGCAGCCGCCGCATTTCTCCTCTGATCTCGCGATCAGCAGCCAGTGCTTCTGGCAGGGCGAACTGCTCCATCCTCCAGAATTCAAGGATAGGGTTGGGTGGATCGTTCTTTTGCCCGAGAGCCATGACGGCGATTGGAAACCGTCGGCGATCGAGCCGCGACAGCAGTACCGCGTTCTCGATGACCAACGGGGCAAGTCCAGTGGGGTCCGGTAGGATGGAGTCGAAGTTTCGCCAAAGCCCGCGCGGCCGGAATTGAAGTGCGAGCTTACCTTTCTTTTCGTCAAGCCTGTATCCCAACATTGGATCGGGTCGTTCAACTCCGGGCTCGAAGCTGACTCCTGATGCCAAGGCCAACCTCGAAACACAACCGTCCAGGTGGATGTTGGGCTCCAACCTTATCGCTCGCGCGCGCCATGTGTATCGGTCGGCCCATCCCGATGCCTTCCGTTCGACCTTATCTATCAAGGACGTGACCACCTCCGGTTCACGCTCCCAGATGGGGTGGTCATCAGCGATGACCTCGCGGTTCTCGGGTACGAGAGCGTATGCCAGTGTGTCAGCGAGGTTACGCCCAATGGGTAAGACCATGATCGCCGTGGCAGACGGCGCGGTCCCCGTGTGTGCCAGTTCGCTCTTCCCGCAGCTCAACGAGAACGTCTGGGTCGCCAGCATCCATCGGACGCAATTTGCGAATGGGATTGCACCAGGTGCTTCTACGCTGACGTGGTCGAAAAGGACCTTGGCGTTGTCGGCGTTGTGCTCGGCTGCGAGTGCGGTCCAGGGCCGCCAGGTCTTTGGTGTGAAGGAAGGAATCTGCCCAAACGGGTACTTCTCATCGAAAAGGAAGAACCGGCTTCGCCATGACTCCAGGTAGTCGGCGATCTCCTTGGCCGGAAATCCGTCGCGGAAGAGTCGCTTCGCATGCTCGATGTCGGTGGGGCCCTTGAGAGCTCGGTACAAGACCGCAAGCAGGAACCGATGCAGGGCCGCTACCACGAGCGGTGAGGGATCTTCGATAGTCGCCAGCTCGCGCGATCGCAGCAGAACATCCTTGATGCCAACCTCGGACAATCTGCCGTTCAGATTCCGCACGGGGATCCAAGATTCGTCGATCAAGTTGTATCGACTCACGAGGCCTCCTTCTTCTCATAGACCAAGCCCAACTCTTCATCCAGTCGGACGGTGGGATCGTCTACCCAACAGCCGTTCCCGTCCAGAATCAGCGGGAAAGAATTTCGCAACAAGGGCGAGCCTTGCCATTCCATCGGAACGCCGTTCGCACATAGGCGGCTTGTCACTCCCTTGCGCGAAAGCGAGACCGCTCGCAAGGCGAGCGTCTTCGCCTGGGCATAGTCTGGCGTTGTCCGCTGCTCCTCTCCGGGGAACATCGGAATCGCCACCACGGAGGGTTCCCCGAGTCGCGTCTGGGCAACCAGAGTCGGATGAATGCCAGGATCATCTTCGTCGCCCTTCACAAACCTGGCTGGATCGTTCCAGGAGGCGTCGTCTGGGAACCCTATGAACTCCTGATTAGCCTGACCCCGGCATGCGAATGTTTTGCCCTCGGCTTCGCATTCGGCGGCGGCCAGCCGCTCCTTCAGGGCTTTCGGCACACCATCATCAACTCCCTCGTATACGATCTGCACGAGGGTATCGATTTCGTCGGGCAAGCTCAGGTGCTCGCGGCTTTTCAGAAGGGCCCAGCTTCGCAGCAGCAGATCCTCGCGGTACACGTACCCCCACCAAAGTGGGTCGCCGAAGGCTGGCGGCTCGGTCGCATCCAGTCCCGCGACAATCAAAAGCGGCTCGGGTAGTGGCCGATTTTCGCGTGGGTGGCGCCAGACACGGCCAACACGCTGGAGAACGAGGTCGATGGGGGCGAGATCGGTGATCATCCAATCGAGATCCAGATCCAGGCTCTGCTCAGCGACCTGCGTCGCTATCAGGATCTTCCGGCCTTCACGGGTGCTCGCTTTACCGAAGATCGATAGAACGGCATCTTCGCGTGCCTGGCGGCGATCGGCGGGGAATCGCGCGTGAAAGAGGAAGATCTCCGTTCCGTCTGCGAGCTGCTTCCCAACGCACTGGTTCTTGTGGGACAGCCGGCGTCCTGTTGGCCAGGAACGGTACAGCTCCTGGGCTCGCTGCACGGTGTTCACCAGGACAATCCCGAGCCCGCCGGTGGCCGACAATCGATCCGCCGAGGCGTGCAGCCCCTCTATGTCGGGGGCTATTCCCTGTAAGCGGACAAGACGGCGCCTCGCAGGGTCGGCATCGAATGGCACCTGGGTCACTTTGCCTTCACCGAAGACGGAAAGGCGCGGATACGGGACGTCGGCTGCGAGGTCTTTTGCACCCACGGTCTCAGCAAGCTTTCGGCGAAATGCCGGTGGCAGGGTTGCGCTCAACAGAATGACGGAAGATCCCAATGCGTGGAGCCACCTCACCAGATGAAGGAGCAGCGTCCCGGTATACGCGTCGTAGGCATGGACCTCATCGAGCACGACCACTCGGTTGGCAAGCCCCCACATGCGGACAAAGTTGTGGCGCACAGGGAGGATCGAGAGCAGGGCTTGATCGACGGTGCCAACGCCGTACTCGGAAAGCAGCGCCCGCTTCTTGTGCGTGAACCACTCTCCGGCACGAATCTGGCCCAGAGCCTCAGGGTCGTGGATCTGCCCAAGTCGAATGCGCTGGAACGTGTCGTTCAGGAGCACGGCGCCGTGGAGTAGCTGTAGGTCGATCGTTCTTTGCACTGGGCGTTCTCGCAGAAACTGCATGGCCCTCTCGAACATGGCGTTCCCGGTGGCCTTGGTGGGCAGGGCGACGTAGAGCCCCCGATGGCCGAGCCGGCGCTGGAGTTCAAGGTGAGCGAAGAAGGCCGCCTCGGTCTTTCCCTCGCCCATGGGTGCCTCAACGAGAAGGATGCTGGGGGAGTCTAGCCTCTCCACCACGCTGGCAACGGCAGCCTGAAGTGGGCGAGGTTGGAAGTGGAAGATGGTCTCGAAACCCTCGTGGTCGGCGGAGAGAGGTTCTCTGGCATTCCAGCCAATGGCGTCCAAGGCCCGATCCGCCTTCTCCCGTCCTGCGGACCACCAGGCGTTCAGATCAAGGCAGTCGTGGGGCGTGCCGAAGGAAAACCAGTCCAGGTTCGAACCAATCCAATCGGCGAAACTTGTCAGGCCCGCAAGGAGCATGAAATCGGGTCCAGACAATGAATCGATTGAGGGGACAGCGTGGGGTCGGAATAGCCGCTCAAGCGCTTCGAATGCCTCCCTTCGGATCTGTGTCCAGCCATCGTCGCCGATCGCATTCCGGTCGTAGGCAAGGCTGTCGAGCTTCCGTGGACTGCAACGGGTTCCATGGTGACAACCGACCGCATCGCCAAGTAGCTCCGAAATGCCGGGCGCCCAACCCCTTTCCTGGAGTACCGCCGAAAGGGCCACCTGACTTACGAATGCATGATTGATGGCGGTGTTGGGTAGGCGTGGGATCCGGAGTCCGGCCGAAGCGAGTTGAGGCCGCACGTCGTCCCACTTCAGTTGAAAACCTGGACATGCCTTCCCGAGGTCGTGGCACGCGATGACCAGGAGTAGCCACGGCCGGGCGTCGACCCATGGCAAACCGAGGATCTTTCCGAATCGCTCGCGGGTGGCGGCTGGCTCACGCCGCAGGATTGCGTCCGCACATCTGGCGACGTCTAGAAGATGCAGAATCAGTGGATGAAATGTGCCAGCTTCTCCAGTCTTTGCCCAAAGTACGGAAAGACGATCAAGTCGCACTGCGGCCAGCTCGGTATCGCTCATTGGATCGCCCTCGGGGGCCGTATTCCACCCATCGCCGCCAACACAACCCGCGCGCACGCCTCGGCGTCGGACATGGGGTCATGGTGCTGGAGCGGAAGTCCGAGGAATTCGCAGACGTCTGGCAGGCGGGTTGGGTACAGTTGCCAGCGCGCCCTTGCTAGCTTGACGGTGCACAGGAAAGGGATGTCCGGTGCGGATACACGCGATGCTTGGCAGCAGGATCCCAGAACGCCGCGATCGAACTTGGCATTGTGTGCAGCCAAGAAGTCGGCTCCTTCTAGGAGCGGGCGCAGGCTGCGCCAAACGGCACAGAATGCTCGCTTCGCTTTCACGTGCGACCAGCTGATGCCGTGAAGGTCGGTGAACTCGAAATGCTGCGTGGGAGGCCTGATAAGGTCGACGACACGTTCCACGATTCGGTCACCTTCCACCCTAACCAGGGCGAGCGCGCAGGCGCTTGAGCTGCTTCGGTTGGCGGTCTCGAAATCGAGCGCAACAAAGGCCCGCGGGCGCCAACCGGCCAAGAGCTTGGTTTCGATCTCCAGCGGTTGTTTGTTGAGTGCACGCATAGGCTAGGGATCCTTGGTATCATGCCCTCGTGTCGTCCGAGGTCACGTCCCGTGCTGTCTCGGCCACCTCCAACCCTCGCCGGTGCAGCCCCTTCACTGTCTCCACCAGCTCCTTCGGCACGACCGCCCGGGCCTCTCCCCCGAATCCCGCCACCCAGGCGGCGATTTCGGGCAGTCCGGCGGCTTCCATTTTCAGGCGCACACCTTTGCCAACCTCGGTCACTTGCTGGCTGACGTGGAAGCGGCGTTCGCGGATCAGGTGGGCGACCTTGGGCGAAAAGTCGATGGTCACGCGGTAGACGGGGCCGTGGTACACGCCGAAGCCTTTGCGGGTGAAGGCTGCGGGATCGAAGCTGGGATCGGGCTCGAAGGATTCGTCTAGGACTTCGGCTTGCTTGATGCGCTGGACGGCGAAGGTGCGGGTGTCTTCGGCTTTGTGGCAGTAGGCGACGACGTAGACGCTGCCAGCGGCGAACCATGTACAGTAGGGATCGATGGTGCGCGCTTCGGTGGGCTTGCCAGGGGTGGCGTAGTCGATGCGCACGCGGTGCTGCTTTTCGATGGCCTGGTGGATGGCTTCCAGCTCGGCGCGCTTCTCGCCGTAGTGGCCGCTGCCGAACACGGTGGCGACGTTGGCCTTGCGAAGTTCAGCGCAGTACCGCCGCCCGGTCGGGGTCAGGGTGGACGAAAGGCGCGCGCGCAGGTTGGCCAGGGGCTCGGCTAGCCAGCTTCCCTCGACGGGGGCCAGCAGATCCTCGGTCAGCATCAGGGCCACGACTTCGGTGGGATTGACCGGAATGGCCCACGAGCTTTCGCTGGTTTCGAGCAGTCGCCAACATCCGTCTTCGTTGGTCAGGGGAAACCCTGCATGTTGCAGGACCTCGAGGTCGCGATAGAGGGTGCGGGTGGATTGTTTCTCCTCGATTGCGTCCTTGAGTTGGGCAGCCGTCATGCCACGCCTCGCGCCCTCCAGCACTCGCAACAGTCGCCACTGCCGGACGAACTGCGCGCCTCTATGAACGGATCTGTCGGCGGCCATGCCGCACCAGTGTACACCCGTTCCGGCGGTGCCGCGTGTCCCGCGCCTCCCGCCACGTGGCACTCGACTGTGAAGCCATTGACGATGAGCTTCTGATGGCTTGAACCCGACCGCGGGGCAGAACCGCGAGGTGGGGCTCGGGACTTGAAGCTATCGTTCGCCAGGTTAATCTCCTAGAACCGTCCCCCCACCACCGGCCCCCTCGACGTCATCCCTGCTGAGACCGAGGTGTCTCTACTCACGTACAGCACTACGCCGCCCGCGAGCATTCCAACCACGCCGCCGATGAGCAGCCCAGATCCCGTGCTTCCAGAGTTGAAGGTCCCGTAAGAGCCACTTTCCTGCTGGACCCAGATCACCGTGCCGGTGACGGCAACGGCCAGGCTTGCGCCGACGAGCCCAGCGCCGAGAGTGCGGAGCAGTGACGCCGTCCCTGGCCGTGCCGATGCGACATCGACACCTCCCCCTTGGGTATCAACGGATCTCACCGCTGCGGCTTCTTCCAGCGGCGCCACCGCCTCGGCAACCTTGCCGCCCGTCACAGCGACGGTCTGCGACCAGGGCGCCGCCTCTTCGTGTTCCACTTTGACAACGTAGCTCCCCTCTTCCACCCGTATTTCCTTGAGCGGCAGAGTGCCTATCGGGGTCTCGTTTAGCCAAGCGCGCGAACCGTTTAGCCCCCTGATGCCGAGCCACCCAATGTGTTTCTTTACAGCCGCAACGGCTTCTTCAAGGGGCGCCCGGTTTTTCTCGATCCACGGTTCGTGGCTGGCCAAGGCATCGTCGAGGCAATCGGCCGCCTTCATCCACTGCCGCAGAGACTGATGGGCAAGCCCGATCTGACCCATGGTCCGGCCGTTGGGCCGAATTCTGTGGGCGTGAAGAAAAACCTCCAGCGCTTCGTCATTCGCGCCGTTCCGGCGTAGCTCCACGCCCTTTCGGATCCAGGACTCGCTCTCCACCTCGCTCGACGGAGCTGTCGTCGCGGCCTTGCTAGCCGCGTTCGCAGCCGACACATCGAAAAGGAGCACCGATGCTGCAACCCAAGCCAAGCTCACTCTCCACATTTGCTCGCCCTTTCACCAAAGGATCGGCGACCCGTCCTTGGTGTATTCCAGTCCTCTCTTGCCTTGGCCGTGGGCCTTCGAGCGATCATCGACTTGTCCCAACCTCCGAACATGCTGGACCGGCCGATGCGACAGCCCTTCACCAACTCGTTCAAGCTTGATGACATTTGGCTGCGTTGGCTGCACTTGAGGTGACGGCTCCTCTACGGCCGCTGTCCCGGTCTGCGCGTCGCTTGCTATGCCGCCGTCACGGTTCGCGGCTTTGTTCTCGGGAATTCGTGGCTTGGGCGTGAAGCCCAACGGCGCAAGCAGCCGGTTCCTCGGTCTGACACCAGCGCTTTCAGCAAGCGCGGTGTCAGCCATTCCGCCATCACGGCTGCCGGTCTTCCTCTCGAGGTCCTCATCGGACGCGGCCAGCGAACGGCGATCTGGCGGCTCTACCTCTACCCGTATCGGGCCGCGCCGAGCTGCAAAGACAATCACCAGCCCTGCGACGACAAGCAATCCGATCGCCACCAGCAACACCACTTCCAACCGTTTCGACCCTCCTCGGGCCCGCTGCGTTTTTTTCTTAGCCGTCTCGATAACACCAGCCAGGTTTGTACAAGTCGGCGTGCGCTCTCGACTGACGGTCCTCGAGTCGATTTTTGTACTAGAGGAAGCATGGGGATTCGCGCTCCATACTCGGCGGTGTCCTTCCTCCATGGGACCCACTGGCACGACGACATTGGGCACTACAGCGGCGGGAGCGGGCCGGTCTCTATCAACGATTGTGTCGGAGAGGTCGGCCGTGCGCTTCACCAAGTCGGCGATGCGCTCGGCTGTGGCCACCACCGTCGCTGTGCCGTCCGCGCGCAGCTTAGCCTTTTCGACTGCAGTCCGTACCGTGACGGCTTCCCCCGGATCCTCTACATCTTCCAATCCATCCAAACTTTCCTTTTCCTGCTCGGACGCGAATGGAACGAGGGCTCGTCCGAGGGCCGTCACCGATGGAAAGCGTGCTGCCCTGTCCGCATTAAGTGCCCTCAGCATCACCGCCTCGAGAGCTTCCGGAACATCTGGACGCACTTCCTTCAGGGGCAATAATTCCGACCGCAAGATGGCGCGAACGAGGTCGTCCTTTTCCTTTTTCCCGAACGGTGGCTTGCCGCTCAGGGCAACGTACAGCAAGAGGCCGATCCCGTATTGGTCGGAGAGTTCATCCGCATCCGCGCCGCGCAGAAGCTCGGGTGCGATGTAAGCCGGGGTTCCCGCAATCTTGCCTGGTCCTGTCACGTCAACGTAGTGCCTGGGCTTGGCCACCCCGAAGTCGAGAACCTTCACCACCACCCCGTAGTGCGCTGTCTCCGTGAGAAACACGTTTGCCGGCTTGAGATCGCGGTGGAGGATCTTCGCGCGGTGGCAAGCCGCAACCCCACGGCAGACTCCCAACGCAACGCCCACCGCCTGCTCGATGCTCATGGCGCCATGCTTCGAAAGGCGCTCGCGGAGACTCATCCCCCGCAGAAACTGCATCACGATGAAGGGGTGTTCGCCGTGGAGTCGAAAGTCGTGGATCTCGACGACGTTCTCGCTATCGAGCTTGCCGATCGCCTCGGCTTCCCGCTCAAAGCGTTGGACCATGTCTTCGTCGCGCACGCGCAGCACCTTAACAGCCACGTCACGCTGCAAGACGGTGTCCCATGCTCGATACACCTCGCCCATGCCGCCCTGCCCGATCAGCTCCCTGATCTCGTAGTGCTCAAGCTTCGCACCTCGTCGTAAAAGTTCTTCGCTCACTGGAACCGTCTCCTCCCTAATATCCGGTCTTCCCGCCTGTCGGTTCCGCCCAAAGCGACAAATATTTGCGACGGCCGCACAGTTTTTGAACTTGCAAACTTACGTGCATGGTCAATCAAGTGTAATTCATTCTTGTTTGACTTCTACAAGAACACATCATTAGACTTAGTGCTCTATGCGAGGTTCCTCGAACATCCTCGCGGCATCTTTCTAAGGACGAACATCGCGATGACGAAGAAACTCGACTCCGTTCCCTCCACGAAGGCCAAACGCAAGAGAGGCGAAGGTGCCAATCCCGCCACTTCTACTCCATCACGAGCGGGTACAGTCAACATCACCGCGTACTACGACACTTCAGTCCGTTCTTCCCTTCACCTCATTCAGGCTCAACGACCGAGGGCGACCGTTCGCGAGCTGCTCGCCGAGGCCCTGAACCTGCTTTTCGCCAAATACGGCGTGCCGCAGACCGCTCCCAAACCGTCCGACGACAACTCCTGATCTCAGCGCGGAGGTCTCTCGTGTCCAAATTCCCTCTTCTGCTCCTCCTCTTCAGCCTTCCTTCCGCAACCGTCTTCGCGCAATCCTCGGCACGCAAGGTCGCAATCATTGATGGCGTCACGTTCAAAGCTGAGCCAGGTACCACCGTTCGTGAGGCTGACCACTTCTACAAAGTCGTGACCCAAAAACTCGCCGCGAAAGGGTGGTCGCCCAGTCCTCCGGTCTCGGAATCCATGTGCCAGCGTGCTGGCGCTGGGGGCGACTGCCTTGGCTACGTCGCCCGCGAAGCCGCGGCGGACTATGTCTTGCGTGTCATTGGCGACGGCAACCTCATGGAAGGATACAGCTTGCGCGTCGAGGTCTATTCCCCTCGCACGCGGCACACCCAAAAGACGACCAACGTGTGCGACGTTTGCGTGACCGATGGCATTGCTCAGTCGACCGCGACTATCAGCCTCGACTTGCTAGCGGACGCGGTCAAGGATGATGCGGATACCGCGCGAGAACGGCGGTCGGCCGGCCGGGACTTGGTTTCAGGGAGATCCTCTGTCAGCGAACCGACTAATCTTTCCTGGATTCCGTGGTCAATGGTTGGGGTTGGAGCCATCGGTATTGGGCTTGGTACTTGGTGGCTGTCCAAAAATGGAAACTCGAAAGACTTCCATCCGGCTTCGGCCTCTCCCGTGGTCAGCAACGACTACTACTCTTCGAAGTCCCTCGGACTAGCCAGCGTGCTGGGAGGCGCGGCCATGGCCGCCGGTGGCATTCTTTGGATCGCTCTTTCGCCATCATCCAGTACCAGCGTTATCGCATCTCCAAACCACGTAGCGTTCAACCTGAGGTACTAGCATGCGTATCGAGATCCTCTGCGGCTTTCTCCTTATTGCGTGCACGCCAACCGCATCACGAGTACTGCCTTGCTCGACCGATCAAGACTGCCTCAGCCAAGTCGGATTGACATCCGGTGTACGCTGCGATCTTTCGCTGCACCTCTGCGTCTGCGATGGTCCAGAAATTTCCGGCTGCGCAAAATTCATCGATGCTGGAACAGATTCCACGTCGCCCGATATGACAACGAGCGCCGAAGCCGGTGCCATCGACACCAGCTCTCCCCAGTGTCAGACGAATGCTAACTGCCCCAGCAGCTCGCCCATTTGCCGGGCTGACGGTCAGTGCGTCCAGTGTGCGGACAACTCCTCGTGCTCAGGCGCTACGCCCGTTTGCGACACGACGACGAATAAGTGCGTAGGCTGTCTGTCGAGTGCCAGCTGTCCGGCGCCAACTCCGGTTTGCTCCGCGGGAGGTTGCACCACTTGCACATCGAACACCCAGTGTGCGGCTCTCAACGATCCATTCCGGACGCTTTGCTCTCCTACGGGTACGTGCGTAGGTTGTCTCGACAGCAGCACGTGTCCGGCGGCCGTTCCGGTCTGCTCTGCGGGAACCTGCACCGCTTGCACATCCAACACTCAGTGCGCCGCCAAAGATCAGGCTCGTCCACTTTGTTCCGCTGCTGGAGCATGCATTCAGTGCTCCCAAAATACCGATTGCTCGGCCACCGCATCCGTCTGCGATACCACCACGAGCACCTGCGTCGGGTGCTTGACCAGCACCACCTGCGGTGCAACCGCTCCGATCTGCAGCGCTGCCAAGACATGCGCCATCTGCTCCGCCGATGCTCAATGCGCTGCCAAGTCGACATCAGCAACTGCCTGCCGCTCTGACGGCTCCTGCGTTCAGTGCATGGGCAATCAGCACTGTTCCGGCGCGACACCGGTGTGCGATACCACCACCAACAAGTGCGTCGGGTGCACTACCGGCACTACCTGCACAGGCTCAACACCGATCTGCTCCGCAGCGGAAACCTGCGCCGCCTGCACGCTCGATGCTCAATGCGCCGCCAAGTCGACAAGCACTCCCGCCTGCCGCTCTGACGGCTCCTGCGTCCAGTGCACGGGCAACAGCCAATGCGGAGGTACCACCCCTGTCTGCGACACGACCACGAACCTCTGCGTAGCGTGCCTCACGAGTTCCCAATGCTCCTCCCCTACGACTCCGATCTGCGGCACCAGCAAAGCTTGCGCGGCTTGCACTGCGAACGCTCAGTGTGCAGCCAAGATCCCTGCTCTACCAGCCTGCGCTCTTGCAACCGGGGCCTGCGTCCAGTGCACCAGCAATACCGACTGTTCTGGTCCAACCCCCATCTGCAACACGACTACGAACACCTGCCGAGCATGCACCGCCGACACCGAGTGCGCCGCCATCGGCCCCGGCGTCTGTATGTCTCACCAAGACGGTCGCTGTGCTTCCGACTCCGAAACCGTCGTCGTCACCGCGACCAGCTCGAATCTACCGAGTACGTCCGTCACGAGCGGCATTCACCTGATGGTCATTCGCGGGACCGTCAATGGCACGCTCACCTGGTCGTTGCCCACGAGTCCGCAGATGACCATCGTCGGCCAGAGCAGCGGCACGACGGTGCCGACCCTTACAGGTATCGCTTCGACAACGACAGAAACAGCAACCATCAGGGTCACGGGTGGCGACCTCTACATCCGTGGCCTTTCCGTCACAGCTGGCTCGCCCGGAATCTGGGCGACCGGCGGGAACATCCTTCGGCTCGACCACGTCAACGTCAGCAACAACACCGCTGGCGGCATTCTCCTCGATGGCGCTGGCTTCGACATCAAGAACACCACCATCAACAACAATGGCTCGAACATCTACGGCACCGTCGTTTTCGGGGGCCTGGGTATCCAAGGAACGCCGACCGGATCCGGAACTCCCAAGTCGATATCGCTTTCGACCGTCTCAGCTAACCAACTAGTAGGAGTCTCGTGTGGCTCCGGGGCGACGCTAGTCCCCGTGCCGACGAGCGTCCTCTCTTCTGGCAATACTGGCGGCGACATTGGCGGCTCTTGTGGTTTTGCTTCGTGCTCCAGCGCAAGCGCAACCTGCGGTGCACAGCCCTGATCGGGGCGCTAGGTTTTGCGGATGCCACGCGACCTCAATTTCGATGATGTAGCCCTTCCTGCCGGCGAGGTCATCGACGGGAAGTACGAGATCATCTCGAAGATCGGCCAGGGCGGAATGGGCGTCGTCTACAAGGCCCGCGACACCGTCAAGCGTGAGGTCGCGCTCAAGATGCTCACGCACGTCGATGAGAAAACCCTCCAGAGGTTCCGGCTTGAAGCGCTCGCTCTTGGAAAGGTCCAGCACCGAGGTGTCATTCGCGTCGATGCTTTCGGCAACTCTTCACACGGACCCTATCTCGTTGTCGAGTACGTCGCTGGGCGAGACCTCAGTTCGGTGGCCAAATTCCCGCTGCCTCTCGAAGAGGCAATCGATCTCACCCTAGCCATCTGCAGCGGCGTCTCGGCCTGCCACGCCGTGAAGGTTGTCCACCGGGACCTGAAGCCAAGCAACGTCCGCATCAGGAACGTAAGCCGCTGGTCCGAGAGGGTGAAGATCCTGGACTTCGGTCTCGCGCTCGACTTCGACTCCCCGATTCGAAAAGCTGCCGCTACGCGTATCACACACCTCGGCGAGATTCCAGGCACCCTTCGCTACATCGCACCCGAGCTCCTTCGCCACCAAACGGCGACACCCCAGTGCGACCAATATGCCATCGGCTCGATGGCGTATCTCATGCTAACCGGCAGGGCTCCGTTCCATGATCTCGACGGGGACGAGCTGATCACCGCCATCCTCCATGGGGACTATGTGGCCCTTCGCATGCTCCGATCCGGTCTCCCCACGGATCTCCAGGCCGCGATCACGCGTAGCCTAGCGCTTGACCCTATGGAGCGTTTCGAGACTGTTAACGACTTCGCGCTCGCGCTCGTGCCGTACGCCACGCCCAGCCTCCAGAAAAGCCATACCCGCTACTTCGGCAATGCTCAGCACATAGACCGCCGGCTGATCGAGCCGGTGTCGTCATTGCTGCCGCCATCTCCCGCACCGTTGTCACCGGCCAATATCGCGCCGATGTCGGCGGTCCCGATTGTAGCGCCACTTTCGTCCCCGGTACCGTCGTCGCCACCGAGCGTTGCGCCGATTGCGCCGGCTGTGCCGATTCTCACGCCCCTCCCGGAGCCGATACGACGAACCCCGCCCAAGGTTTCGATAGGACGACAAAGTTCGGATCCCGCTCCCGCGGCAGTCGACCCCGCCCCTGCCGATCCCCCTCGCCTTCCTTCCCCAGCCCCTCAAGTCGCCGTGGCGTCCCGGCCACCGCCGCTTCCTTCGCCCGAGCCACCGCGCACGGGGCGCAAGTCCAAGAGTGCGCGCCCCTACGACATCCTTTTCGTCTTCATATGCGGTGCTATTTGCGGCGCCGCCTTCACCGTCGGTGCCTTTATTTGCTTTCTGCTTTACCAGCACCACACCGCTTCCTATCCCCCCATCCCAGCACCAGCCCCCGTAGTTCATGCCTCCCCGCCTGGTAACCGATGACCGCAGATCCTCTCTCGGACTCCAACGAGTCGGTTTTCCCTCGCCGCTTCGGCTCGTACGTCTTGTTCACCCACCTCGGCGAAGGCGGAATGGGCCGCGTGTACGCGGCTTTGACCCCGAAGGGCCAGCTTTGCGTGGTGAAACGCTTCGGCAACCCGCGTGCACCTCTTCCGGCCCATCTCTTGGAGCAAAACAAAGCTCGCTTCCTACGCGAAGCTGAGATCACCAAGGCTCTTCAGCACCCCGTCATCATCCGCACTTACGAGAGCGTCCACGACGGCGCCAACTCCTACCTCGTCCAAGAGTTCGTCTCGGGGATGACCCTCGATTACTTCATGGGCGCGGTCAGCTCTTCCGAGCGCCATTTGCCCATCGCCTTAGCCACGTATATCGCCTCGCAAATAGCCGATGCCCTGGCCTACCTGCATGACTTCCGTGGTCTCGGCCTGATCCACCGAGATCTCACCGCCACCAACGTTATGCTCTCGGAAACAGGCGACGTGAAGGTCATCGACTTCGGCATCGCCAAGGCGACGCTCGCGGACGACACTTTGACCCAGCCTCACCTCGTTATCGGCAAGCCCCTCTGGACAGCCCCGGAGGTTCGACAGGGCTACAAGCCCGACCGTCGCACAGATCTCTACGCTCTCGGGCTTCTGTACTGGTCCGTCCTCACCGGAGAAGATCCGGCGGATCACCTCGACGAAAAGCTCGACGCTCAATTGCCAGCCCCATCGACGTTTCGTCAGGATATTCCCGTCGACCTCGAAAAGCTGCTCCTGCACTCCGTTCACGTTCACCCGCAACGCCGCTTCCAAACCGCAGACAGCTTCCGAAACGCGATAGCGCCGTTCCTGCCGAGCGGATACAACGGTGCCGGCGAGCTCGCCGCTCTCGTGCGCCGCCACCAGCTCACTAGTGAGGACCATTATTTCGCCGAGCTTGTGAAACGGGCGCGACCGCTACTCCAACCGACGGTGATCGACCCACTGCCGGTAGACTCCCCACCGAAGCGGAGACGCCGCCTCCTCCTTTTAGCCGGCGCGGCACTCCTTTTCTCCGTGACAGCGTTCGTCGCGTTTCACGCTCGAACGGGCGCTCGTCCACCAATCCGCTCTCAGCCTACCGTGTCTGCTGCTCCCCAAATTCCGCAACCAATCCTTCCTCCGACAGCGTCCGTTCCCGCGCCCACGCCGTCCGAAAAAATGTTGAACACACCACCTCGTTCTCCGCCGCCAGTTTTGCCACCACCTGTCGCGCCAACGCGCGGTCGACAGGCTCCTCTCCCTTTCGCTGGCAAGGCGCCCAAATTCCCCCCCGCTTTCCCGACGCCGCCGGAAAATCCACCGGCTGCAGCAACTCCGCCTGAGCCTCCACCGCCAGATGGGCAGGCTCTTTTGGCTGCCGCCAGGGCCGCGGTCGCCGCTGGCGACAATGCCAGAGCTGTGCGCCTTCTTCGCGCTTCAATCGATGCACAGCCGTCCACCGCTGCTTACATTCTGCTCGCGCGGGCATCCTGGGCCGACAAGTCTGCCGCACGTACCGCTCTTGATGCGGCTCTCCGTCTGTCCCCAGGCGATCCGGTGGCGACCAAGCTGCTCAACGTTCTCGAGCGTTCCCATCCGGCTGCCCCGAGCGGGCTAAAATAGTAGCCGCCCTTGACCCTGAACGCGGCGGCCGGGATGGCTGCGGCGGGGTCTGCACGTTCGGCTGCCTCTGCATCCCCAGGTGCGGACCTCTAGACTGCGGCACATTTGACGGGTGTGGTGGGACTTGCACGTTTGGCTGCGTCTGCACGCCCAGCTGTGGACTCCTCGATTGTGGGACGCCCGACGGGTGCGGAGGAACGTGCAACAGCTGTTATTGCGTGCCGAGCTGTGGCGGGGGTGGTTGCGGCACATCTGACGGATGCGGCGGCATCTGCGACGATGGCTGCCTCTGCAGTCCCAGCTGTGGGGCGTTCGATTGCGGGGCGTCCGACGGATGCGGCGGTACCTGCGATGACGGTTGCTAGGTTGCTCGGCCTTCCCTAGCAGGGCATCCCATCCACCGCAAGGACCAAGTCTTCGTCGGTGGGGTGGGAGTAGACCGCAGTGGTCAAGATCGACTTGTGCCGGGCAAATCGCTGGGTGAGGCAAGCAGAACATGGCAGAACATGGCCCTTTGACACGGGATGGATTCGGTCGCAACGTAGGCGCATGACCAAGGCGGACATCATTGATGCAGTCCACGAGACGGTCGGCGGGTTCTCGAAGACGGAAGCCGCGGACGCCGTCGAGATAGTCTTTGAGACGGTCAAGGAGACCTTGGGGAAGGGCCAGAAGATCAAGCTCTCGGGTTTCGGGAACTTTGTGGTCCGGGACAAGCCTCCGCGAACCGGTCGCAACCCGCAGACTGGCGAGGGGATCATCATAAGTGCCCGTCGTGTGTTGACCTTCAGGTCCAGTCCAGTACTGAAGAACGCGCTCAACCGCTAGCCAAGCATAGGAGACCCCCCGGCTCTGCCGGGGAGGCAGCAGCAGTTTGACATTTCCGGGAGCCTGAAAAAGGCGAGAACTCCAATCCGTGAGCCGCCAAGCACACGAAAAGGAGTTCCCCATGGAAGACGTCGAAAGTCTAAACCACACGAAGTGGGAGTGTAAGTACCACGTGGTGTTCATCCCGAAATGCCGCCGAAAGACCCTGTACGGAGAACTGCGGCGGTACCTCGGAACGGTATTCAAGACGCTTACGGAGCAGAAGGAAAGCCGAATCGAGGAAGGCCACCTGATGATGGATCATGTCCACATGATGATCTCAATTCCGCCGAAGTACTCGGTCGCGCAGGTGATCGGGTACATCAAGGGAAAGAGCGCGATTCACATCGCGCGGACGTTCTGAGAGAGGAAGCGGAATTTCGTCGGCCAGCACTTCTGGGCGCGCGGATACTTTGTGTCGACCGTCGGTCGAGACGAAGGCGTGATCCGGGAATACATTCGACGGCAGGAGCAGGAAGACAATCGCCTCGACCAGCTTCGGCTGGTGTAAATCGCCGCCACCTTCAGGTGGCTCCCAAGGCCGCTCGTGAGCGGCCCCAACCCCAGCCGCTTTGAGCGGCTCACACATTGAAAGCCCCCGGCTCTGCCGGGGGATGCGTTACTCACTATGGAGGCCTCGCCAAGCAGGGCAGCCCGGTCACCGCGCGGACCAGGCCTTCGTCGGTCGGGTGGGGGTAGAGCGCTGACCATCGAGTGTCCACATCGGCCACGAGTTCTGGCCGTGTCGACCAAGTCCCCAGTGCTCAGGCATCCCGTGACCAAAGCAGACGCCGTGGCATCCCAAAGGTACCGCGAATGCCAGCCAAACCGAAGACCATTGACGAGTACCTTGCACCCTTGAGCAGCGAGAAGCGGACTGCGCTCAGCAAGCTCCGCAACACGATTCGATCCATCGTTCCCAACGCTGAGGAGTGCATCAGCTACAGAATCCCAGCGTTTCGCATGGACGGCACCGTGGTCGCCGGATTCTGTGCAACGGCGAAGGGATGCTCTTACTTTCCGTTCAGCGGGTCGACGCTGGGCGCGCTGGCCGAGGATCTGCGGGCCTACGACCAAACCAAGTCCTCCCTTCATTTCCATCCCGACAAACCGTTGCCGGCAACGCTCGTCCGCAAGCTAATCAAGGCACGCATCGCCGAGAGGAAAGGCCGCAAGTAGCCGAGCCACACCGCCAAGCCGCGCTGACAGGTCAGGTCGACTTGCTCGATCCTTGCTAGCACGGCAGCCCCGTCACCGCGCGAAGCAAGTCCTCGTCGGTGGGGTGCGAGTAGACCGCCGTCGTTAGGATCGACTTATGTCGAGCAAATCGCTGTGTGAGGCGGATGTCCTTGGTCTTGCGGCAGATGTCTGTGCGACGAAATGTTGAAGATTCGCTGCCGTGATAGCCTCATCGGGTAGGCGACATATCGAACATGGCCACTTCGCGAAGTACAACCGAGTTCATCCTCGACCAGCTCTCCGCCGTACCGAACGTGCGGGTCCGCAAGATGTTCGGCGAGTACGCGCTCTATTGCGCTGACAAGGTGGTCGCCCTCATCTGTGACGACCAGCTCTTCGTCAAAATCACGCCGGCTGGCAAGGCATTGGTCGGGGATCGCTACGCCGAAGGAATCGCATACCCGGGCGCCAAACCGTCGATGCTCGTGTCGGCCTCCGACTTGGAGGACCACGAGCGGCTCTGCGATCTCATCCGCCTGACCACCGCCGCGTTGCCGCCACCCAAGCCCAAAAAACCGAAGAAGGGGAAAGCCTGGCGTCGCTGACGTTCGGTGTGGTGACATCCAACAACGCGGGCCAAGTCTTCGTCGGTGGGATTGCCCAACTCAACTTCGGCAGGCGAGCTAGACCAAAGTTCCCCGCGAACAGAAGGCAACGGCGACCTTCTCAGCAAGGCAGCCCGGGTGGAGGCTTGATGCTTTCGGAGAGGAGCGAGTGAGGGACAGAATCCAGTTCGCGGACCTTCGACGCGGTAGCTCTTGCCGCCTATTGCACAGGACTCGTGCTACCGTGGCTCCCTATGGCCAACGATAGCGATCAAGCAGGCGTACCCGGTGATAGTGATACCAAGGCCTGTCCGGCCTGCGCTGAAACCATCAAGGCCGCGGCGGTCAAGTGCCGGTATTGCGGCGAGGATTTGCTCGCCTTCGCCAAGGCCCGGGCCGAGGCCGAAGCCGAGATCGAAAAGGATCTTTTCGTCGGCCGATCTCCGGTCATCGTAAGCGTTGGGCAAATCCCGTGGATCGTGCTCACCGCCGGCATCGCGTGGTTGGTGTTCTGGATTCGAAGTGTCTCGACGACGTACCACATCACCACGCAGCGGATACAGATCGAACGCGGACTGCTGTCCAAGGACAAGCAAAACGTCGAACTTTTCCGTATCGACCACTTCGACCTTCTCAAACCCTTGGGCATGCGTATTCTCGGGCACGCAATCCTGCACCTACGTTCGAGTGACTCCAGCTTCGCGTCCGTGATTCTCCGAGGAATCCCGAACATTGAGGTTTTGTCAGAAACCCTGCGTGAATGTTCGCTGCGCGAGCGGAAGCGCAGGGCCGTCACGACCTTCGTCAATGCCTGAGACAACGCCGCCTATGCGCGGTCGCCGCAGTCCTAAAGAAGGTGTAACAGTAGGTCCACTCGTCGAGTCGAGTCCTCGCGCTTGTGGTTGTCCTTGGTCTTGAGGCAGACGGCTGCGAGTGGATACGCCGCCCTTCGAGTGGGCAATTATGCGAGCGCGCTCAACACTGCCACAGGGAGGAGCTCACAGCTGATCGCGTCCGATTGCCCGTCCGAATGCAAATCGAACGGCTCGTCGTGTGGTACGCCGTGGTAACGTGCGCCGCGAGACAGAGGGTGGCGACTGGCGCGGAAAGCGAGATGTGACGAATGGCGAGGATTCTGCCGGGGGATGCGTTACTGTCTGTTCTCCTCGGGCAGGTCACGCAACGAGTTGGTGACCTCGCTCCCCAACTTTCCTTGCCCATCGAGCAGCACGAACGTGGGCAACGCGCGCACGCCGAAACGCGCCCCCAGTTGGTGGGCGGGATCTTGGCCGACCACCGACGGGAATTCGCGAGGCACGGCGAAGAAGCGGTCGAGGTTGGCTTCGTTGTCGTCGGTAACTGCCAGGATCGCCAGGTTGCGCTTGCGAGCTAGGGCCAGAAGGTCGGGCAGCACGGCCTTGCATGCCTTGCACCAGGTTGCCCAGAAAAAAAGCAGCAGCGGCTTGCCGGAGCCGACTTTGGGGATGTCGCCACGGTAGGGGACGAGGTCCAGTGAGGGGGCCGCCTCGCCCAAGTGCAAGGCAGGCTGCTTGAGAGGACCGCTGGCCGACATCTTTGCCAGGAGCGACTTCGCTAGGGCCATCTCATTGTCCAAGAGGGGCAGAGCGGGACCTGGGTCGACCCATTTTGCCTTGGGTAGCTTTAGGTCCAAGTCCTCGCAGTCGGCAAGCTTCTGCGCCACAGCCCGTTCCGTAGGGCGATCGGCGAGATACAACCAACCGGCGATAGAATCCAACATCTTCTCCAGGCGGGCGAGCGCGGCCATGCGGATTCGCGTGCGGAAAACAAGTTGCTTGACCACATCCCGTTCCTGCTTCGCCGCTCGTGCCGGATCGTCGCCGCTGTCGTCGCAGAAGGCCGCCAGGTCCGATGCCAGCATCGTGCCTAAGCGCAGGCGCGAATTCGGGTCCAGCACTTTTAGCAGCGAGGGCACCAGCGAGGTCCGCCAATCGGTCCGGGCAGCCCGGAAGCGACCAAACATCGTTAGGTTTTTCTCCTCCATGGCCTTGTCAGCCTCGCCTGCCAAGCGCTCCAGCGGGGAAGGCAAGCGCTCCAGCGATTCAAGTGTTTTCTCCACGTCAGCGCGCCTGCGTGTAGTGGGCAAACCAAACTGTGCGGCAAGGCGGTCCACGCGTTGCACGTCGAGGTTCCAGCCCGGTTGCTCGCCCCAGGCCTGCTTCAGTAGGTCGTCAACGAATTGCCCGACGGAAACTCCACGGACGGAAGCGGCCTCGGCGAGCACGGCGCCGAGATAAAGGTCGGAGGTGCGCAGTGGCACATCAGGCGTATCGTCGAATTCCAATGCGAGCTCATGGGCGAGAGCGAAGCGTCCTGCCGCCGCTGGAAGAGCCTGTAAGAAAGCGAACGAGTGCCCGACCTTCGGATCGTCGCGTGTCTCCGGGTAGCACCCATACGACTGCCGGTCCGCCGTGGTCGAAAAGAACCCGCAGAATCTTCCCGTCGGCTCGCCCTGCTCGCCGCCCAAGTCAAGCAAGCTGCCGAAGGCACCCGAATAGCATTGCGACATGAGCGCGACGACACGCACCGACGGGTCGAGCGTCTCGAGCGCACTACGCAGCTCGCGCACCGACAGTCCCTGCCCGTCGCCCCATAGCACGATACGGTTCTCCTCGGGCTCGGGCCCCCGGCTCCCGTGGTCTGTCACATAGAGAAGCAGCGTATCCCCAGCGCCCAGCTGCTGGCCGACAGTCATCATCCATATCGACAGCGATCCGCGGGTGGCTGGATAAAGCGTCGCGCCTGTGACCTCGGAATTGCCCATCGCCCCCTGGGGCGCGAAGTACTCTTCCACCGGGGTTCCGCGCAGCCGCCACCCATCGGCGCCGATATTTTCCTCCCGGAGGACCATGTCCGGCGTCGGATCGCTGCCGTCGCCCGCAAGCACCGTGATGCGGTTGGCCGGCACCCCGGCACGGTGCAGGAGATTCAGCAGTCCCTTGAGATGCGAAAGGTGCGATTGGTAGTTCCTCTGAGGCGAGCCACCGCCGTTGATCGCCAACACGAAGAGACGCAGCTGGGGAAGCTCGGTGGATGCACCTGGTTCGCGAGGCTGCGGAACCGCCACGACCTTGCCCTTGCTCGGCACCGGCTTGGCCGGGAGTCGCTGCCGACTCGTCCTGAGCCAGATGACCGCAAGCAAAACGGCAGAGAACAAGATGAGTACCGTGTACAACCGTCTGCGCATCCGTCGATTGGTCCTGTGTTCTTCTGGCGATCGTTCTGCTTACGGATTTCGTCCCTGGGAAGTGTGGCATCCGACGACGTGAACAGCCAATGCCGCATCCCTCTGCCGGACATTTTGGACGTGTGGGAGAAGGACGAGGATGTTTGGGCCGTGAAGGTCTCCGGGACGCTGAATTTTGAAACCCGGAGCCGGGGCGACGTGTGTGGTCCTCGCCCCGTCAGCAGGGCATCCCATCCACCGCGCGAACCAGGTCCTCGTCGTTGGGCTGGGAGTAAACCGCTGTCGTCAAGATCGACTTGTGGTGGGCGAAGCGTGGGTGAACCTCCAACGATCGAAGCTGTGCAGACAGTTCGATCTTTTGCTAATCCGGTGCAAGTCCAATACGATGGGCAGAGGCAAAAAGCAGGAGGAGATATGCCCGAACCCAATATCAACGCCATGGTTAAAACCTTCGCTCGCCAGATCGCGGCAGCCGTGGAAGCATCCATGGCCGAGCGAATCCAGGGCACCATCGCTGGCGCCTTCGGCTCGCCCGTGAAGCGTAGACCTGGTCGCTCGCCCAAACTGGCCGCGGTGCCCGCGAAGCTGACCGCAGCCAAGAAGGCCTCGCCCAAGGTCGCTCGGGCGCGGAAACTTCAAGGACAGTACCTGGGCGCGCTGAAATCGCTCACGGGCGCAAACCGCGCCAAGGTCAAGGCGGTCGCGAAGGAGAAGGGCGTGGCCTCGGCAGTAAAGATGGCCCTGTCGCTCAAGAAGCCGCGGGCGTAGCTGTCCTGGACTCCGTAACCAAGCACCCAGGCATCTTCAGGCTCTGAAAGAAGGCTTAGTACTCGTGGATGAGCCGCTCTCCCGTCGCGAGCAAAGGTGGCAGCGAACGCTAATACGCCGCCAGAACGACTGGGCGAACTATGGGAGGCTCAACCCGCATTTGCACGATCTACAAGTGAATCGTCCGGACTTCCCCGGGCCAATTTCGGTGAGCGTCGAATCGGGGGCGCTGCATCGTGGCGCTAACTGGTGTCCGGACATGCCGATGAGCGCGAACCCGCCTGCATGTTCGAGCGCCTCCGCCGGCTAAAGCTGCGCCCTGGCGCCGCCGTCCTTCAGCAGGGCAGCCCGGTGACCGCGCGAAGCAGGTCCTCATCCGTGGGATGCGAGTAGACCGCCGTCGTCAAGATCGACTTGTGGCGTGCGAAGCGCTGGGTGAGTCGGATGTCCTTGGTTTTGCGGTAGACGGCCGAGCAGGCCGAGTGGCGCAAGACGTGGAAGCTCACGTGGCGGTCGAAGCCGGCGCGTCGCTGCCACACAGCGAACCTGTGGCGTATCTGCCGGGTGGATAGAGGTGAGCCCCGATTGCTGGCAAAGAGAGGCGCGTCCGGTGCGAGGCTTTCGCGCTCCCACGCTTTCCGCCCCTTGAACTTCTCAAGCTTGGCACGGAGGTCTGCGGGCACGATGACCTCCTGCTGGGTTTGCGCGCCGCTGCTGCGCTTGAACACGCGGAGGCCGATTCTCTTCCTTGTCTCGCCGTCCGCCTCGAAGACATCGCCGACCTCAAGGCCGGCCAACTCGTGCTCGCGGAGTTCGGTGGCCAGCGCCATCGAGTAGAGGACATGGTCGCGGTAGCCGTCGCGCCGTTCTCCCGTGAGCTTCAGGAGCTGGCGTTGCTCGTTATCGGTCAGGGTTCGGTGTGGTGTTGAGATGTTGCTGATGTAGAAGCCCATGATGGATACATGAACGCGTGGATTCGGGCGCTAGGCAAGGTTGTCCGGCGGAACCTTTGATGTGCATTCGCACGGTCGAATTCAGGTCGTATTGGACTTGATGTCCGCGCCACACCACGCCTGTATGTGGATGCGATCGCAACGAATGCGGTCGCAAACCGTGAGACGAACAATGGCGAAGATTCTCGGCAGCACGACGACCTATCACGGAACGGAGCATTCCTACCTGCGCGGCTGCAAGGTCCGCATCGTCACCTTGGCGTAGGCAACGCGCAGACGGCCTTCAGCTTGCCGTACCGGCTCGAAGTCGTCGACCTGTTTGATGAGGATGGCCTAGCACGCCGGTACAGTCGGAATCAGAGACCCACGACGAGTCCCAATCCGAAGGCGTCCAGGCGGCAGCCGCTCGCGAGATCCGAGCAGTGGCCATATGGCCAGAGGCTCAGGATCTCGTAGGAGAGCTGCAATCCGACGTTGCCGCCGGTGGCGATGACCACACCCGCGCCGCCGCCCGCGCCCCAGGCGTCCGCGTGGTTGTGCATGAACAGCCGGCCGGCGCGACCGATGAGAAAGAAAGCGAAGGCGCCGGTGCGGATCGGCACCAGGCGCAAGGTGCCGGTCAGGGTTTCGGTGGTGAGCACGTCGGCGCCGCCGTTGACGCTCGAGTCCACGCCGGGCGCCACGCCGGTGACGACGAAGTATCCGAACCCAGCGCCACCCGCGTAGCGCATGCCGCCGGTGCCGCTGCCGAGCCCGAGCGACAGTCCCAATTGCATGCTGTGCCTGCGGCCGTAACCGGTGTCTTCCGGTGGCGCGGGCATCGGTGCTCCAAGTGGCGGCGGAACGGGCGGCGGCAGGGCAGACAGCGGCGGTGCGGGCGGAGGAGGGGAAGGCAGCGGTGGTGTGGGCGCCGGGGGCACGGGTGGTGCGGGCGCCACCGTGGTCTCGGGAGGCGGCGGTGCCGGTAGGGCCCGCGTGGGCGCCTCTTGGCCGCGTGCCACATTCGCAATCCCGGCGGCGGCTACGAAGCTCCAGAGAAATGAAACCCACCAAGCGGCGCGCATGGCGCAAGTCTAGCAGCCCGCAAGCAGACGAGGGTAGCGCCTCGCCGCGGCGACGGCCGCTTGTGCGGTGGCGGCGTCGGAATTCGACCGATTGCATGTCGTATTCGCCTTGATGTGTTCCCGACGTCACACCTGTATGTGGTTGTCGATCGCAATGAGCCAGCCAACGCCGGCCCAACCACCAAAGGAGACCCAATGAGCACGAAGAAAGAGATCGCGAAGCTGGGCAAGATGAAGCTGAACGAGCTGCACGCGAAGTTCGCCGAGGTGACTGGCGAGACCACTCGCAGCCCGAACAAGACGTTCCTCATTCGCAAGATCACCGAAGCGTTGCGGGTCGCCAACGCCAGCGCGAAGGTTACGAATGCGCCCGAGGCAGCCGCACCGGGCGCCGAGGGTTCCACGCAGACGGAGCCCGCCGTCGACGGGAAGCTCACCAGGCTCGAAGTTCCCGAGCTACAGGCCCGCTACTTGGAGGTCGTCGGCCGGCCCACCGGTTCGACCAATGCCAGCTACCTTGTGTGGAAAATCCGCGAGGCTCAGAAGGGCCGCATTCCGGTGGGTCCGCGCAAGAACGCGCACCGCGATGGCGTCACCTTCAAGGTACTACCCCTGCGCTTGGAGGCCGCGGTGGTCGACAAGCTAGACGAGGCGTGGCGCTCGCGCGGCATCAAGAACCGGATGGAGTTCTTCCGAAGCGCGCTTTGCCAATACCTCAAGCAACTTGGCGCCGAGGATGCGGCTGCGCTCCTTGCGGACGCCACCGCCGCGTGAACGGAAACGGTGCCGACGCACACGCGGTCACAGGAGACCGATTCGCCACACGTCACCACAGTGGGAAAACTGGCAGCACGGATGACAACCCGGCTGAGGACACCGTCACGATGAGGTTTGGCGGCGCGGGGCTAGGCTGTGTGAGACGGGGCTGAGCCTCGACCCGGACACCGTGCCATCAGCTTCGCAGGCCACGGCCGCCACGCTCTCGATGGCGATGGCCGCGACCGCCGAGGCGTAATCGAGGTCGATGTTCTTCATGGTGTCATCGGTGTCGTGGTACCCGGTGCGGTTGATGTCATAGTTCTCCATGAAGAGCACGACAGGGATCCCAAGGTCCGAGAAGATCTGGCCGTCGGTGTTGTAGAGCGACGAGCGCGGTTCCCATTCAACGCGAATCTCGCCGGCCACGGGCAGACACTCGAAGGGGGGAGGAACTTCTTTTCCGTCGGCCATCCGCTGCGCGCGGCCGAGTCCATGTCGTGGCGAGGTCACGTTCGCTTCTCGGGCTCGCGTATTCCAGCGCTGATTCGCCAGGTGCGCGGCAAGTGCCAGGCGCGCCGAACCCACACCCTCACCCGAGGCGATCTGGAACACGTCGTGGTCGTGCTGGTTGTTGTGCCCGATCATGTCCAGCACGAAGGCACCGGCCACTCGCACAGAGGACGCGTCCCACTCGGTGCCGTCCTCCGCCGTCAAGCGGAGGCTTCGTTCCACCAGGGACTGGGCGAGCGCGCGCGCGCCGAGGCAGTCCGACGGGAATTCCTCGCCGGTCAGGTGGACGAGCCAGATGTCGCGTTCCAGCCGTCCTTCTCGCGCGAGCGACAGGAAGACTTCGGCGGCTGCCAGCAGCGTCGCGGTCGCCGAATGGTTGTCGTCAGCCCCGGCCGCGGCCGCGCGCAGACCGTCCCCGCCGCGCGCCTCCTCGAAGACGTCCTCCATGTAGGCCGTGTCGTAGTGGTCGGCCATGATCACGGCCTGGCCGCGATCCTTGCCAGGAATGACGACCACGATGTTGCGCTCGTGCGCCTGGCCCTTCTGATTGTTCACCCACGCCTCGGACCACGACAGATCGAATTCGGTGCGCCAGGTGAAGAGATGGTCGAATATCTGCGCCCGGCTCTGCATGTCGTGGCGGCGGATAGCTTCGCGATACCGCTCGTGGAGATGTTGTCCTAAGCGACCGAGGTCACCTCGTTTGCCAGCCTGGACACCGGCCGCCCGGGCGACCGATCCACCGGTGCGTCCATCGTTGATGAGCACGCGGTCGGCGGTTTCCTTTTGCCGATATTCTCCTTCGGCCAGGAAGGCGATGGTTCGCCACAGTGCCTCCTCGAAGGCGCGCGTTTGAGTTTGCTCGAATGTGAGTGCCTTGTTGGACGGTACCTCAGGCGCAAGATGCGTGCGCAAATCTTCGGCGAGCCGGATCGCGGCGGCTTGATCGCTTGCCAACTGCGGCAGCCCGGCCAGCCACGCGTCGAGGGTCGTATCCTTGGCGATGCGTAGCAGGGCGCGCGCGAACGAGGCAGGCAAGGGAGCGGCCAGATACTCGCGAAACTCGAGCAGCTTGCGCAGGTTGTGGGCGGTTGTGTAGCGAAGCTGGCCAGGTTCGGGGGCGAACAGGTTGGCGGCCTCGCGATGACCGGGGCGATCGAGAAGATTTGCCGCGAGCACGACGGATCGCGCGTCGGCTGGCGCGGCTGCCTCGGCCGTGACCGAGCCGAAGCGAAGCGCATCCTCATGGATCTCCGGTTGGTCGCTGCCGGGACGAATGCGCGCCAGCAGCGGCAGGTGCCAGAAGAGCTCGCGGGTGCCTGCCCGCATCGGAGGAAAGTAGAGTCGATAGCCGAAGCGGCCGCCGCGGTCGAGCAACTCCGCGGCGTGTTCCAGCTCGGCGTTGCTCGCGGCCGGGCCGTCGAGCAGCAACTCGTAGTCGTGGGTCCAGATCTGCGAATTGCGCGCCATCGGTTTGCCATACAGGCCGAGATCGTCTGGGTTGGTGGAGAAGAGCGCGACGGTGACTGGATCTGTGAAGGCGCCATCGCCGGTCAGGGCTTGGTCGCGTGGGGTGCGCTGCCACCGGTGCGTGCGCGTGATGTGGTGAGCGACGCGATGGGAACCCGCAGGCCGCGCCTGGCTGGGATCGTGTTCGTCGAGCCAGCCCGATTGGGGAATTCGGATCGTGTAGCCCTCCTGCACGTGCGAGAAGAGATGCAGCAAGGGGATTTGGGTGGCGCGCGGCAAGGCAGAGGCCAGCTTGCGATACAAGGGATGCTCGGAAAATACCTGGCTGGCGGGCGTAGGCAGAATGCGTAGCGCCCCGGTGAGAAACGCTTTCTGCAATGAATCGGGCAGGGCGGCGAACGGTTCCAGCGTGAAGACGGTGTGGACTTGGCCGGCAGGCTCGTGCTCGCGCCACAGCCGATCGCGCGCGAATCCTGGTAGCCCGTCGTCGGGGCCAAATACGCGCAGGCCATCGCGTGGAAGCGGCTCGTCGCCGCATGCCCACGCGATGAGACGCAAGAAACGCTCCCGGTCGGTCTCCGCGAAGGCGCGCCAGAACACCACGGAGGCTGGCTCATGGCTGGCTCCGAACAGGGTCCAGCGCACATTGCCCTTGTCGTCCTGCGTGCGCGACAGTGCCAGGGTTTGTAGTAGGAAGAAGGGGTGGCGTGGATAGCGGCCTTCGCGCGCGGCGACCGCCAGCGATTCGGGCCAGGCCCGATTGCCGTCGAGCAGCGTGCGGGAGAACTCGTGGCCGTTACCAGATGCCAGCTTGCCCAACTCGGCGACAAGATGGTTCGCGATCTTGGTCAGGCCGGGGCGCAACTCGTGCGCCTGCTCGTACTCGTCTATGGCGAGACCACGCTCGTCGCACATCAGGGTGCCTACCGGGGCGTCGAGGAGATCCGGGGCGGTGAACGGCTTGATTCCCACGAATGGCGGCGGCATGAACTCGGAGTACGCTGGGACTGGGAAACGTCCCTGGCCGAGAAAGGCGTTCGTCGCTTCGTTCTTGATCCGTGACCAGGTGCCCTTGTCCTGCATACGTCCCAGGGTAGTGCGGTTGGCATTCTTCCGCTAGCATGTGCGCCATGTCGGATAACTTGTTCAAGGTGGAATACCAAGACGCGCAGAATTTGCTGCGAGCCTTCGAGCCAACCCTGGATGAGGTGCGTTCGGCCGCAACCCGGCTTTCAGGCTTCTATAACGACGAACACAACCGGATCATGCTGACCCACGAGGACGACATGTCCGCCGAGGAGGTGGTCGAGTACTACAGCGAATCGCATGAAGGCGGGGATCGGCTGTTCTTACTCGAACAGGATGGGGAGCTTATCGGAGACGCTGACTTTCGCAACTTCGACGCCGAGTCCGCCGAGTACGCCATCATGATCGGCGCGCGCAACCTGCAGGGCAGGGGACTGGGCCGAAAGTTCACCACCATACTGCACGCCTGGGCCTTTCGCGGGTTGGGGCTCGACCGCGTGTTCGTGACCATCCTTCCTGCAAACCAAGCGTCCGTTCGCCTGTTCGAGCAGCTCGGGTACGGACCAGACAATAGCCCCAGGGCGCGCAGCCTGATCGATGAAGAGAGCGACGTGACCCTGTCCGTGCAGCGATCGGCCTTCGAAATCCAGCACGGGGCGATGATGGACTTGGGACGGTTCAGAATGCGAACGTGAAGCTTGGCGCCATTGTGGCATCTCGAGCAGCCTCCTGAGCGCCGGGCCGCGCTGGCAAGTTCCGCGGCCTGATGGTCCGGCGACAAGCGTCGGTACTCGTGCGGTATCAAGAACCGGATGGAGTTCTTCCGTGAAGCGCTTGGCAACTACCTCAAGCAGCTGGGGGCTGAGGACACGGCGGCACTCTTTGCAAACGCTACCGCCGCGTGAGCGTGCACAGCTACGTAGCTGCGGACACCTAGAGTAGCGGCGCGCAGGTGGAGACACCTGCGCCCACGATGTACCGGCCGGTATTGCTGAGAGCCGCGTGGATGGTATCGGGGCTGTCGCGCGACACCTGGTAGATCGAATCGTTGAAGAAGATCCAGAACGAGCCGCCCCAGAACTTCACTGCCCAAGTCACGTCCCCGCCCGACGAGACCAGCGACGGGTAGGTGTAGGACTCGAGGGTTTTGCCGGTGGCAGGATCGATCCGCACCAGCGTGGACTCGCGGTTGCTGCTGGCAGTATTGGGCACGAAGCCCCATAGCTGGCCATCGCCGGTGCCGGTAAGCTCGGCATTGCCGGCGGTGACCAGCCCGATCGGCGTGACCACCAGTGACGGGACGGCGATGGTAGCCAGCGTCGACTGCGTTGTTTGAGCGGTGCTGGAGGTGCCGGCGACGTACAGCGTGTCCACGCCGGTGGATGGATCGAAGACGAAGCCCATACCGAATTCCAGCAAGTTATGCTGGTTGGGAACGAAGCCGGTGGCTTCGCACTTGCCGGTGCTAGTGTCGACCTTGAAGAGTTTGCCGTCCTGGTAGTTGACCCACGCGACCGCGTTTTGGTCAACCGCCATCGAGTTGGGGGTTTGGGACTCGCCGGGGCACAGTAGCGTTCCGATATCGGTGAAGGCCAGGGTGGACGGGTCGAAGCGCGAGAACCTGCCAGTCCTGTCGACCGTGTATACCCAGCGGCTGGCCTCAATGCACACCGTGCTGACGTAGGCCGAGAGCGGAACCTGGCCTTCCGGGTTCTGCGTATCGCCGGTTTGGAAGACCAGGGTTCCGGTCTTGCTGTGCGGGGGCGAGCTGTCGGCAGCCGTGAACAGGACGCTGATCGTCACCTTGGTCGCCGCAGTCAGCGAGAACGAGCGCGCCTGGGTGTCGTCCAGCGCGAAGTCCGGATCGCTGTCGGCGGTGATGGCCAGCCCAGATACCTCGCACGCGCTCGTGCCATCGTTGCTGAGCGTGATGTTGGCGCTGGTCTCTGTGTTGAGGATGACGTTGCCGAAATCGACCTGCGTCGGAGTCCAGGTCAGGTAGCAGCCGACGTCGATGTCCGCCGCAAGCGCCACCGTGATGTTCGGCTTGTCCGAGTCGTTGCTGGTCATGACCAGCTGCCCGGTGCGATGGTGCGGCGACGTGCGGTCGCTGGCAGCATATCCGACTACCACGGTTCCGCTTTGCCCGGGCGCGAAGGTGAGCGCGGCCGGTGCTGAAAGCGGCGATGAAAGGTAGAACTGCGAATCGCTGCCGGGCGCGATCACGATGCCATCGACGGAACAAGGGCCAGTGCCCAGGTTGGTCAGGGTCACCGCGCTCGTCGGGCTCGTGCCGATGGGGACCGAGCCGAAGTCGATCGCGGTTGGGGAAACGTCGAGCGAGCAGGTCGACTTCACTTGCCCGGTCAGGGACACGGCGACCTGCGCCTGCCCGGGCGCATCGCTCGCGAACACGAGCGCGCCGGTGCGCACGAAGGGCGCAGCCGCCGCATCGGGCTGGAAGCTCACGCCCAGCTCCACTGTTTTGCCGGCCGGCACAGCGATGGACTCCGGAGTACCCGCCGAGAGCGTGAACCAGCCGCTCGAATCGGCGCTGATGGCAATCCTGGTCAGGGTGCAGAGAGCGCCGCCGTCGTTGCCGACGCGCACCTGGTGGGTGAGCAGGTCGCCGGGCAACACGGCACCGAAATCAATGGCCGGCGGGTCGACCTGCAGATGGCAGGTCGGCGGTAGCAGCGGGGTCCGGCCACAGGCGGAGCCCAAAAGGGCAAATCCAAGGAACCAGGTCATCGTCGCGGCTACCGTTTTCATGGAAGACGCCAAGCATAACCCATCCAATGACCGGCCTCACGGGTTCGACTAACAAGCCCTACATGGTCTGGAAAATCCGAGAGGCCCAGAAGGGCCGCATCCCCCTTGGCCCGCTCAAGAACGCGCACCGCGAGGGTGTCACGTTCAAGGTGCTGCCCCTGCGCATGGAGGCCGCGGTCGTCGACAAGATGGACGAGGCGTGGCGCTCGCGCGGCATCAAGAACCGGATGGAGTTCTTCCGAGGGGCGCTTGGCCACTACCTCAAGCAGCTGGGGGCTGAGGACGCAGCGGCGCTGTTTGCCGACGCTACCGCCGCGTGAGCGTTGACACGTTCGAGGAGCCGGTGATCGCGCGACGTCACCCGCTGACGTGAAACACATGGGCCGGTAGCGGGCGCACAATTGCCACGCAGGGAGAATAGTTCAGATCGATCGCCGACCTCGAGGCTGGCCGACTCGTCGTTGCTCGTGATCGGTCAGGGTTCGGTGTGGCGTGGAGATGTTGCTGGCGTAGAAACCCATGTTCGATTGCTCCGGCTCGTCGACACATGAACGCCTGGATTCGGTAGCAAGGTAAGGTTGTTGTCTACTGCGTCCGCATGATGCGATGAATTTGACGTATTCTCTCGAAGCAGACTGGCGGAATGGCAGTGGAGAGTGCGAAAAGGTCCTTCGAATCCACGCGCAAAGGTGCGCTCGTGCTCCTGTCGTCGGTGTTTGGGCCATATTGTCAAGACGACGAATACGGCAGCCGTGCCATCAACCCCATGGAGCTTTTTCACAATCAAGTGACGCGGGAACAAGGCGCTTTCTCGCTTCGTGTGTTTCATCCGTCTCTGGGGATCCGGCTGATCCAGGCGAACATCTCCGCGCCTTGCACGGTGCTCGACTTTCCGACGCTGGAGATGTTCGAACGCGAACTCACGGGCCACCCTTACGATGTCATCGGTATCTCATCGATCGTGGCCAACGTCGGCAAGGTCGTGAAGATGTGCAAGGTCGCGCGAGCGCTGTCGCCACGCTCCAGGATCGTCGTGGGCGGCCACGTCGCTGCGATCCCTGGCCTGGAAGCCGTCGTCGATGCCGATCACGTGGTGAAGGGAGAGGGGGTCGAATGGATGCGGCGATTTCTCGGTGAAGATCCGGACGCGCCCATTCACCATCCCGCGGTATGTTCGTCATTCGGGTTCCGCTTCATGGGTCTGCCTCTACCCGCCCCGCCCTCGATGGTGCCCGCGGTCGTCGCGCCTTCGGTGGGTTGTCCGATGGGCTGCGACTTCTGCTGCACCTCTGCTTTCTTCGGCGGCAAGGGCAAGGTCCACAATTTCTTCAAGGACGGCCGCGAGATGTTCGATGCGCTTTGCGACATCGAGGCGCATTTGCATTCCTCGGCGTTCTTCCTGCTCGACGAGAACTTCCTGCTGCATCGCGATCGCGCGATGCAGTTGCTCAGTCGAATGCGCGAACGCAACAAGTCGTGGGCGCTCTACGTCTTCTCGTCGGCACACGCCATCGCGCAGTACTCGATCGAAACATTGGTGGAGTTGGGCGTGTCCTGGGTCTGGATCGGGCTGGAATCACCGGGGTCGGATTACCAGAAGCTCGGAAAGGCCGACACGATCGACATGGTCCGGCGCCTTCACGAGCACGGCATTGCGACCATCGGATCCTCCATCGTCGGCTTGCCCCATCACACGGCCGAAAACGTACGCGATGAAATCGAGCATGCGGTCTCGCACGAGACGGATTTCCATCAGTTCATGCTGTACACGCCCATGCCGGGAACACCTCTGTACGAGAGAAGCTTGGCGGAAGATTCCCTTCTCCCCGAGGTTTCATACGCCGACAGCCACGGACAATTCAAATTCAACTTTCGGCATCCAAACATTGGGCGAGACGAATCCAAGCTGCTCCTCGATTGGGCTTTTCGTCGCGATTACGAAAGAAACGGTCCCAGCGTCTGCCGACTCTTCAAGACCATGCTCGCCGGCTGGCGGAGATATTCCGAGCACCCCGATCCGCGGGTGCGTCGCCGCTTTCGCCGAGAGAAGCTGATGTACAAACCTGTGATGGATGCAAGTCTCCGCGCCATGGAGTACGCGCTCGCGTTCGATAAGCGAGTGTCCACTCGAACCCAGATAAGATCGCTCAGGCGGCAACTCGTCCTCGAATACGGAAGCGTCGGAAGCATCGGACGTTGGATTGGCGCGACCGCGGCTCCCATCCTGATTGGCGCCAGCGTTGTCGAGCGTCTTCGCGTCGCGCGCGGGTGGACGCACGAACCGAAGACTCGTATCGAGCGAAGCAATTGGTGAGCTTCCTTGCTCACCTACATGATCTGGAAGACCCACGAGGCGCAGAAGGGCCGCATTCCCCTTGGCCCGCGCAAGAACGCGCACCGCGAGGGCGTCACATTCAAGGTGTTGCCCCTGCGCTTGGAGAGCCAAGTGGTCGACAAGCTGGACGAGGCGTGGCGCTCACGTGGCATCAAGAACCGGATGGAGTTCTTCCGAGGAGCGCGGAGCCGAGGACGCGGCTGCGCTCTTTGCGGACGCCACCGCCGCGTGAACGTTAGCAGGTTCCGGGACATCGCTCGCCGCCACCCCATTTGACGCTGAACGTATCGCCGGCTGCCAGCCGCCACTTGCCGCGACGAGTAGTCGAATGCAGCATTTCCTCCGGCGCTAGAAGTCAGGGGCGGCACGCCTGGGCCATCTATTGCTGGACAGTGTTGCCGAGAAGGTTGAAATAGGTAGCGGAAAGGATTCAATGCAAAGGAAGACCACCTGGGATGTCACAAAGGAGCTGCTTCCTCTGTTCGTTGTGCTCGCCTTGCTCGTCGGGGCGGGTACGACCGGGAGCACGGGCATCGTCACTACAAGCGGCATTGAGGGGACCACCGGAACCGCGGGAACATGCGAGCATGACCGGGAATGGAGGCGCGACCGACACCGAAGGCACGAGCGCCGCCATGAGCGCGAGCACCACCATGAGCACGACCGACGCCACGAGCGGGGCTGAAACTCCGACGGCTTCTATTGCGGTGGCGACGGTTGGCCTGAATTGTTTTCGCCCCAGCAGACCACGATGCCGTCCGTGCGAAGGGCGTAACCAACAAACCGTGGTATAGGCAGCACTGGGTATATACATGTTCGGCATCGGAACTGGCGAGTTGGTCCTAATTTTTCTCGTCGTCATGGTGGTGTTTGGATCGAGCAAACTCCCCAAGCTTGGCGAAGGGCTGGGCACCGCCATCAAGAGCTTCAAGCGGGCTATCACAAGCGCAGACGAGATCGACGTCACGCCGAAGAAGAGCGAGATTCCCGGTGAGCAACCTAAACCTGGTCCAGCCCAGTCCAGCCAAGAAGCTCCCAAGCCATAAAGCCCTAGCTCGTGCCCTACCGGATGACCAAGCCGGAGCAGCCGTGGAAAAAATGGGTGATGCAACGCAAGGGATTCTTGCTCACATCATGCGGCAGTTTCGACTGACCTATTGATTTTCATTGCGTTACCGCGTGGCCATGACCAAGGCGATGATCTCATCGCACTGATCGCAGACAAGCTCAAGCTTCCGTGTGCTCGTGCGGAGATTGTCGTCGATCAGATTTTCACCTGCGTGACCCAGGCACTGCAGCAGGGCGAGGGGATTGAGATCTGGGGCTTTGGCAGATTCACAGTGCGTGACTACAAGGCCTTCGAGGGGCGCAATCCGCGCACCGGAGACACGGTCCACGTCAAGCCGAAGCGCCTGACGTTCTTTAAAGTGGGTAAGGAGCTGCGCGAGCGCGTGAACCGGGGTCGGCTCTGAAGGTAAAATTGTGATTCCGGGGATATCATTGCGGTGGACTTGAACATGCAGACCTTCGTTACGGTGCTTGCGGTTATTGGCGTTTTGGCCTGACCACTCTTGCGACGCATTCTCGGACACGAAGGGGGTAGACTGGCGCGCATGAACTCGAACCAGCGCTCCGATCTGCAGCGTATCGCACGCAAGGCCATGCTCGACCGTGGGCTCGATGTCGAGTTTTCCGCGGAGGCGCTCGATCAACTGCACGCGATTCGAGGACCATCGGTGGCGGACGGCGAGATCAAAGATCTGCGCTCACTGCTCTGGTGCTCGATCGACAACGACGACTCCGAGGATCTTGACCAGCTCACGGTGGCTGAGAATCTGGGCAACGGGGTGGTCAGGATCCTGGTCGCGGTGGCCGATGTGGACGCGCTGGTGGCGAAAGCCACACCCATCGACCGGCACGCGAGCAAGAACACCGTCTCGGTCTACGTGGCCGGGCACGTCTATCCGATGTTGCCAGAGCGGCTGTCCACGGATCTCACCTCGCTAAACCCGGACGTGGACCGGGTGGGCCTGGTCATCGCCTACGTGGTCAAGCCCGACGGCAGTGTGGGCGAAAGCTCCGTCAGCCGCGCGCTGGTGCACAACCGGGCCAAGCTGGCCTACAACGCGGTGGCGGCCTGGCTAGACGGGCAGGGGCCGCTGCCCGAGCCGGCCGCGCGCGTGCCGGGCATGGACGCGCAGTTGCGTGTGCAGGACGGGGTGGCCGCCCAGTTGCGGCGCTTGCGCCACGAGCGCGGTGCGCTGGATCTGCAGTCACTGGAATCACGTGCCGTCTTCTCGGACGACGCAGTGGTGGGTTTGGACGCGGACAAACCGAATCGAGCCAAGTGGCTGATCGAGGACTTCATGATCGCGGCCAACGGTGTTGTGGCACGCTATCTGTCGGACAAGGCGCGTCCATCGCTGCGTCGGGTGGTGCGCTCGCCGGAGCGTTGGGCGAAGATCGTAGACAAGGCCAACGAGTACGGCGAGTCGCTTCCTGCAGAGCCCTCGGCCATTGCCCTGGAGGCGTTTCTGACCCGACGGCGCGCGGCAGATCCGCTGCGCTTTCCCGATCTGTCGCTGGTGATCGTCAAGCTGATGGGCTCGGGTGAGTACATCGTAGAGCGGCCGGGTGAGGCGCCGATCGGGCACTTCGGACTAGCCGTGACCGACTACTCGCACGCCACCGCGCCCAATCGTCGCTTCCCCGATCTGGTTACGCACAGACTACTGAAGGCGGCGTTGGCCGGCGGACCCTCGCCGTACAGCGTGGAGGAACTCGGCGGACTGGCCAGCCACTGCACCTTGCAGGAGGGCGCCGCCGCCAAGGTCGAGCGCCAGGTGCGCAAGTCGGCCGCGGCGTTGCTGCTGGAGAGGCGGGTGGGCGAGACCTTCGACGGCGTGATCACCGGCGTTGCCGACAAGGGCACCTGGGTGCGCGTCTTCGACCCGCCGGTCGAGGGCCGAGTCGAGCGTGGCACCGAGGGCTTGCGCGTAGGCGACAAGGTGCGCGTCCGCCTGCTCTCCACCAATTTCGAGCGCGGCTTCATCGACTTCGCGTGCGTCCACTGAAGGCTTGTGCGGTTCCTGCCTGTCCGCCTCCTGAAACAGCTTGGCTACGCTACAGCATCCTTGGAAGCCTTCACCGGGCGTCCCTTGATCACCTTGCGAGCTGGCTTGGCCTTGAAGACCATCGGCTCCTTGGTGAAGGGGTTGATGCCCTTGCGCTCCTTGGTGGCGGGCTTCTTGACCACGATCATGCGCACGAGGCCGGGAACGACGAAAACGCCGTTCTTCTTCAGCTCGGCATGACCGATGCTGGCCACGGACTCGAGGATGCCCTTCACGTCCTTGCGGGTGAGGTTGGTGGCATGCTTGTCGACGAGGGTTTGGATCAGGGTGGACTTGGAAAGAGGACCTTTTGCCATGGCTTCTCCTTGGGGGTGGAACTAGCGGCTGACGGTAGCCGATCTGGCGAGCGTGGTGCCACGAAATTCTCGGCGTGGACGACGAGACTGCCGCCAACGCGGCACCCGCCCCTAGCCGCCCCCGCGGTTGCTACTTGCGGGCTGACGCTTGCTGGCTGGCGCCCCCGCGTCTATTGCTTGCTGGTGTTGCCCTGGCCTGCTAACGGTGTCTTGTCCTGCATGCAGCAGCTACGCCTCTCCATGGGGACATTGCCGCAAGTTGGCACTCGATAACGCGATATGGACTTGTCTTATCCAGATCATTGCCAGTCTATCGCGTCGAGGTCCAGGATACTTGTGGGCAAGGTTCCCGCAAGAATCAAAATGAAGGCACACCTGAGCTACCTGAACGCATCCGCCAACCGAGTCACGGAAGAACACGCGCGGTATTCCTTGCCGGTCAACTGGTTGAATCCCTACCTCGCGGGCGAGTTTGAAGAGACCAGGAAGGGGCACATCGCAAGGGCGGGGGCAGCCCTGAACTGGGATTTCCAGCGGACCAAGCCGTGGGTCAATTCCCTGTCACCAGGTTGCAAGCTTTGCGGCGAAGGCCAGTGGTCGTGCCTATTCATCACCGGGATGTGCAACGCCCACTGTTTCTATTGCCCCGCCAGCCAGGGAATGGACGAGACACCACAGACCCAGCGGCTGCTCTTCGAAGATCCCGAGGCCTATGCCCGCTACATCAACTGGTTTGGCTTCAAGGGCGTGAGCTTCAGCGGCGGCGAGCCGTTGATGGTGTTCGACCGTGCCATCCGGGCCATCGAAACCGTTCGACGCCTATGTCCACCCGATGTCTACGTCTGGATGTACACCAACGGGATCCTGGGCAGCGAGGAGAAATTCGGGAAGCTGGGCTTGGCCGGAATAGACGAAATTCGTTTCGATCTAGGTGCGACCAACTACCACCTGCGAGTGCTGCAAGGGGCAGCCGAGTACATCCGGAACGTGACGGTGGAGATTCCCGCCGTGCCCGAAGATGTCGAGCGGCTCAAGGGACTGCTTCCCCGGTTGTGCGAACTTGGCGTGACCAGGCTGAACTTGCACCAACTTCGACTGACGGCGCACAACGCCGAACAGATGCTCCCGCACGGATACACCTATCTGCACGGCGATCAGCCGACCGTGCTCGAATCCGAACTTGCGGCCTTTGAGCTCGTCGCCTTCGTGGTCGAGCAGGGGTTTCCGATAGGGGTGAACTACTGCAATTTTCAGTTCAAGAACCGGTTCCAGAAGGCTGGGTTCCGCCGGAAGATGGCGACCCGCCTCGCAGAGGGGAACGAAGAGATCACTGGGAACGGGTTCCTGCGCAGGATCATCGCCTCGACCGCCGGCGTGCAATCGGAAGTGGCGCTGGGCGCGCTCGCTTCGATGTCCCAGCTTCCCGAGCAGATCGTCCTCTCCTACGGTGGGCGGGTTCTGACCAATCTGGGACCGTCACTATCCAAGCAACACCACACCCGGCACCACACGATCGAAGGCATCGACTATCCAATCGACGATGGCCTGGCTGTCGAGCCCATCCTTCTAAGCGGCGACCTTGTTGCGGACTACCTCGAGATGATGAGTCACGACGGCAGCGACATTCCTACCTGTCAACTGCTATTCCTGGTGTGGCAGCGCGAGTTCATCGAAACCGGAATGGGGGACTACTTCTAGGGTGTTTTCGGAAATATCCGCGCCACGAAAGTCGTGGTCACGAAAGGCCTTGCCCTCTATGAGGTCGTCAGCGCGCGGGTTGACGGGTGCTGTTTCAGTTGGGCTCAAGCGAGACAAGTTTGATGCTCAGTCCGGCGAGGACAGCAGAAAGGCCAGCAGTGCACATGATCGTCCTCTAGGACGAAGGGATGCAAATCGGGAACCACGGTTGGGTCAAATGATGCGAGCAGCACAGCACCGAATTCGGTGCTGTTGAAGACTTCGCTACAATCGTTTGAACCGCTCCAGCGGACGGGTCCTACTTGGTCTTCTTTCCAGGAAACACCGCCGACACTGACATTTTCGCTTTAGCGGCTAGCAACTTTTGATTCCTGTCCGCGATGTCCTGCCTCCTGGATTTGTCCTTCGCCTTCGGTGACTTGTCGCCCATGCTGATCTCCTACTGCAGTTTGAGTAGTGGAATGCTCCCCCCTTTCCTGGCGAAGTCCAAGACAATCGCGGCAGGGTCGATGTCGGACTCGGCTATTACTGCCGGGGTGAGACCGGCGAGAAGCCAGCCATGAGCCTAGCTCTCGCTCCTGCATGGGCGTGCGCAGAGCGCGACAAGGTTGCCACCCCGGTCGCCGTTCGGTTGGTCGTGGTCGAAACGCGACGTGCAGTGCAGGGGTTGGTGGACGGCGCCCACGAGGTGCAGGAGTCAGACGAGATCGTACTGGACTCGCACTGAACCGAGAACGCACAGATTGTGCCGGCTGAACCGTCGCCACACAAAGTGGTGGCCCCATCGTACGTTAGGGAACCAGCATCATTCAAAGGGAGACCGGCTGGCCACAGCTTGGTGAGTACGGTGGTCTACGGGACGATCTTGCGCCAGGACGGCGCGGGGGATAACCGCGATCGTGCGCTTTCCATACTAGGGAGACTTGCCACCGGATTTCGAGGCGCGGATACTGGCGATGGTCGCGTTCCACAGGGATGATTGCCGACGGCTAAGAGGCGCGGCCAGCTGCGGTGTGGATCGATCATTGTCCTCGTCATCGCAGGTTCCATCTGCCACGAGATCGTTGTCGTTGCCGTATTCTCCGCCTGGCCAGGTGGGTTCATGGTCCCACCGAACTTCTTCGGCCGTGGGTGGAGGTGCCCCATTTGCTTGCCGGCCGGCAGGTACGGGCTCGCTCGGTATTTGGTCGGGATTCACATTGTCGTCGGTCATGACGTGTATGGGACCTCCTCGTCTTCATTCTGACCAACCGTTGTGACGAAACGGTGGCCAAAGGGAAAACTCTTGAGGTCTACCGCGTCGCCACAATGCTATGGCACTGGCTCACGAAGCATGGACAGCGCCTCCACGCCTCTGTACCGTGCGTCCATGACGTTTCCACATGGTGTGGCCACCACGCGCGAACTGGTGGTGCTCGACTTCGAGACCACCGGGCTGACGCCAGCGTTCGACCGCACCATCGAGGTGGCGGCAACGCTGCTTGTGGACCACCAACCAGTGGAGACGTTTCACCAGCTTATGCATCCGGGAATGATGTTGCCGTCCTTCATCACATCGCTGACCGGCATCACCGATGCGATGCTGCGTGGACTTCCGCGGCCGGAACAGGTGATGCCGCGGTTGCAGCAGTTCGTGCGCGGCCTGCCCATCGTCGCGCACAACGCTGCCTTTGATCGCGGGTTCTTGCACGCGGAGCTGGCGCGCGTAGGACTTAG
>OBLT010000130.1_pt1 | contig 57196 bp, 51 predicted proteins | sample 1518721 | NCBI WGS metagenome assembly OBLT01 (sample SAMEA3539307, study PRJEB22396) | soil metagenome | biome: tundra; feature: field; material: soil | place: USA | collected 2010-05 | depth 0.15 m | reverse complement strand
GCATCGAAATCGACAGTTGCATGAACATCGCCTACCTCTACAGCAGAGCGCCTGGCGCAGCCGCTCCGCCCACAATCCAGCCTCCTCCGGGCGGGATGTGCACGGCGTGCATACCACCCACGATTCAGGTGCGCTGTGTATCCGGCCAATGTACCGGTGAGAGAATCGCGGGGTATCCAAGCTCACTGATGAGTGGCCACTGCGGGTACGTGGCACTTCCTGACGGCGGTTTGACCGCTCTCCAAGACGTCATTGATGCCGGATCGGTTTCGACCAAGTCGGTTTGGACCTGCGGCGGCTAGCACGCCCTTTTCGCAACGATCTCTGTTCGGTTCATCGCTAGAACGCGAAGTAGGGCCCCTGGCCGCCAGGCGTGTCTTGCTTTTCGATCGCTGTGTAGACGGTGCGGCCGTAGTAAAAGGGGAGGCCCCATAGGAAGTCGGGTAAGCTCGATGTCCCCGACGAAGGGAAACCCGGCATTTCCGTCCCGAGAGTACCCAAGACCGAAATGCTAGCACTGACTCTGGTGGGGTCGGCGACCGTGAAGGTCACTGGTGTGCTCGCGTTGTTTCCGCCGAAAATCGTGACCGTGAGGCTCGTCGGAGTCGAGGGACAGTAGAAGGATGCAAACCCCGCTGAGGAGCACAGTTTCAAGCCCGACGTGGCCGAGTCGAGGAAGGTGTACGTGTTGGTGCCGCTGTCTATGAACCCGGTGTATTGCTTCCCTCCGACCGGATAGGTGGTTCCGATATTGCCGTAGTTGTCGACGGGCGTAATCACCGTCGCACTCCCCAGGCCGTTGTTCGCCTGCGTGCCGATGCCGAACGTCAACTTGCCCGTCGTCGAAGCCAGTCCGCCTGTGGGCACGCTGGGCAGCTGAATGATGACGCCATTGTTGTCGACAGCAAAACTCACGATGGGATTCCTGACCTGGGAATCGAGGGGAACGGCTGTCGTCTTGCAGCCGCCGGCTTTGTTGGAGGTGCAGGCAAAGTACATTCCTGGATTGCGGCTCGTCTGCGCACAGGCTGCGCCACAGTCCTGCTGGTTGATGCCCACGCCGATGATTCCATTGGCCATCAAGGATTGCAGGTCGGTGATGGCCTGGCCGCTCGAACAAGTACCGGCAGTCGGCATGGGGTAGGCCTTTTCGCCAATAGCCTGGAACGGGATCGCGGCTGCGGTCTCGCCATTGATCTTCACATCGGCGCTGAGAATCGGCCCCCAGGCTGTACCATCGACGAATTGTGTGCATGCCCCCAGCGGGTTGCCCGCGGCGTTGTTGACAGCCGGCAAAGACAACGTGATCGCACTCTCCAGTACTCGCAGGCCGGACGAACCTGTGTCGACCAGAACGTGATCGATGGATTGGCAGGTGCTCGTCCCTGGCTTGCACAGGGTGAGCGTTACGAACAAGCCGTTGATGTAGCCGATGTTCTGCGGCCCCTTGTCGAGAACCGTTTGGGCAGTATTGGCTTCGTTCCCGGACGAACCACCGGCAGCACTGGTGCCGCCATTTCCCCCCTTGGTCCCGCCCGCAGCAGTCGTACCACCGGCGCCCGCTGCTCCGCCTGTACCTGAAGCGCCCCCGGAACCACTGGCGCCGCCCGTGAGGCTGCCTCCGGAACCGGTGGCGCCGCCCGCGCCCGCCGAACCTCCGGAACTGGCCGCACCGCCTGCGCCCGCCGAACCCCCAGTGCCGTTTCCACCGCCCGTGCCCGATGAGCCGCCTGAACTGCTCGTGCCACCCGCGCCCGCCGAACCTCCGGAACCACTCGTACCACCCGCGTTGCTAGTCCCGCCTGCGCCGGTGCCGCCGCTGCGCGATCCGGCGGCACCGCCAGTCGACTTTCCCCCTGCCCCAGCGCCGCCAGCCACGCGCTGGCCCTTTCCGCCACTGTCGCAGTTGAGGAGCAACACCGAAGCCACTACAACAGGAAGTAGTCTGCGCATCGTCGCTCCCCTAGCGAATGTCCTCGGGTCGGAAACCTTGTGGCACGAGGTCGGTCAGATAGGCGTGCCCGAAAAAGTTGCGCTGGTGTCCGCCCATGACGACGACCAGGCCGGGGATCTCGATGCGAACCGGACCCCGCCCCATGCGCCTCTCCTTGGCGGCTGCGAGGTAGCGATCATAGTGTTTGCCCATGAGCTCGCGCAGGTTGGGACGCCAACCACCCGACCAGGAAACCGCGAACACCTTTCCGCTCTCGGCGGCGACGAACTGGCGAATGTTACCGCCGGTGGGCACCTGCAGTTCATGAATCGTGTGGTTTGCTCTAGGCACGATCTGCAGTTTTGCCTGCAGGCGGATCTGGTCCGCAGCGACTGAGTCGGCATCTTCACCAAGCGTAGCCTGGGCGCCGGGAGAGAAACCAAGGCTCGCTGCCAGGGCACCCATCGCGCACAGCGCGCGGCAACACCACTTCACACTTGAATCAAAGAGCTTCATGACACTCCGCGAGTATATATGGCAAAGCCCACGACAGGGTGAAATTCACCCATTGGCACGCTCGCAATCATCATGGCTTGCATCATGGCTTGCCGACGAAGGTCGTAACGGATTGCGCTTCAAGAGAGCCGGAGAACCGTCCGGCGGCCACCGTGATGGCCGTGCCAGCAGCCAGGTTGGAGCTTGCGGACGTGACATACGGGGTGACCGTGCTCGGCCAGCCCGCGCCCGAAACGAAGAACGAGACGTTCACGGCGCTCGAGCCCTCGTTGAGCGCCACAATGGCCACCGTTCCATCCGTTGGGCTTACGAATGGAACCATGTGAGCGGAGGATGGCACACCCGAGATACCCACGCGCACGTATCCGGGCCGCACGAACTTGCTGTAGTTGCCCATGGTGTAAACCCGCTTGGGCGGATTGCTCGCGGTGCCGCCATCCATGAAATGGGTGGTCCACCAGTAGTGCCAACCATTGGCTCCGCCGGCGGTGACCCCTGAATAGATCCCGCGCGCGGTGTCGATCGCCGGGCCGATGCCCGCGCCACTCGTATAATAGATTTCCGTTTCCCAGATATGCTGCTTGACGCCTGCAGGTGGCGACGGCCGTGTATAGCTGCTGTTGTTGGAGCCGTAGTCGTGCGTGGCGATGATCTCGGTGAGTGAGCTGACGGTCGAGTCGCCCACGATGGCAGTGCCGTAGTTGTCGCCACTCCACGTATTGCCCCAGACATCCGGCTCGGCCGCGATCAATTTGACCGGTGGGCTCAGCGCCTGCAGCTTCGGACCTAACACCTTGATGAAGTTGTTCATCTGGGTCTTGTCGTAGATGCACGATTCGTAGCTCGCTACGAAATCCGGCTCGTTCTGCGCTGAAATTCCCCAGAGATCGACGCCAGCATTCTGCTTGAAGTAGGCCGGGAACGCCGCGAGGACTGTGGCCCAGGCATCGTAGGAGGCGGTATTCAAATGCCCGCCGTTGTTGACGTTGTTGTTGTCTTTCATACTGGCCGGCGGCGACCAGGGTGCGGCCCAAACCTTGCCGCCGTACTTGACAACGTCCGGGGCATCGACAAACGCGGCATCGCCCATAATCTCGGGCTTGCCGTTCTTTCCCTCGATGCCAACCCGGAGCAAGGTCATGCCGATTCCGTTGACCGGGTCCCAGAAGAGCGTACGCAAGGCAGGCGTATGGGTCGACTGGGGAATCCACACATCGGCAATGCCGAAGCCGTCCATGGTTTGATAGGTCGTCGCCGGATTGACCGTGATATCGCCCGTTTGGGCCGTCCCCGGCGTCTTGTTTCCAACGTAGGCCCCCGCGTCGACGGCTGTCGCAGATCCGCCGGTACCGGGGGTACCCCCGGTGTTTGTCTTCGTTCCACCGGTGTTTCCATTCGAGCCGCCAGCGCTCGTCGCTCCGCCGCTGGAGACCACGGCTCCGCCGGTCGCAGGTGAACCGCCGCTGCCGGTCGCACCTCCCCTTCCCGTCGCACCGCCAGTGCTAATCGCTCCACCGCTTCCGAGCGAGCCTCCGGTTGCAGCTGTGACCGACGTGCCACCCTGACCAATCGTGCCGCCGAAGCTGCTTGCTCCACCCGAACCCGTGACACCGCCGCTTGCCACGGCACCACCGCTCGAGCTTGCGCTACCCCCGCTACCAGTGCTTGCGCCGCCTTTCCCCGCCTGAAGCTGACCGCCTTCCGTCCCACAGGCCGCGAGGGCCAGCACACCAACAAGACCTGCTAAAAACACTCGGCTTCTCATCGAGGGACCTCCTAGTGGCCGGAATGCGAACGCTGACGGCAAAGGCCATCAGGGGTTGCAGTGGCACGAGCGCCCGAATTCCGTCTCGGGTGCGGGCCAGCGCGGAGATCATCCCGGAAGGTCACGCGGCCGTCGCGACAGGGCAACGGAAGCAGGACTCTCTCGCCACTGCACCGGATGACGGCGATTCAAAGAATCGCAACGGAGAACGCCACCGGCCATGCCATCATTGATACCGCTGCCCGCGCCAGACATGCGCACGTCCCACGCACCCCAAATGCTGCATCATCACAGTCCGCAGGAGAAGTCGCCTGAGAATGCGGTAGTCAAGTGCAATGGGAAAAGACGAGGGACACGATGAAGCACGCAGTCGCATCGGACCGGGATGTTGCGCACATCGCGCGCGCGGTGATTGTCCTTGCGCTGTGTGCAGGTTCCGCTTGCATTTCCACTGGCAACGGGACGCCAGGGCAACCGAATGGAGGTGCTACGGATCAGGGCGGTGCCGGCACTGGCGGCCGCGACGGCATCGGGGGTACACCAAGCAACGCCAGCGGTGGCAGCGCAACCGGCGCCGGTGGAGGTGCTGGCGGAGCAGCTGGCTCGCTGGGCGGCGATGGGGGAAGCAGCAAAGGAGGCTCTACGAGTGCCGGCAGCGGGGGGGTACCTAACAGCTCCGGAGGCCAAAGTGGCGGAGCGGCGGGTTCGCCAGGAGGCAGCGGCGGGAACAGCGCGGGGGGCTCTACGAGCACCGGCAGCGGAGGCTCTGAAGGACGCGCGGGCGTCTCGGGAGGTAGTGGAGGGAACGGCACGGGTGGCGCTACGAGCACCGGCAATGGAGGCTCGGGAGGATTCGATCCCTGTCCCGCAACTGGCAATTGCAAGATTCTGCCGCTCGGAGACTCCATCACGGCGGGCGCCGGCGCCCAACCAGGCGATAATGGTGGATACCGCGTCGAGCTTTTCACCAAGGCGGTGAACGACAGCAAGCACATCACCTTCGTCGGAAGTCTATCCAGCGGACCAAGCACCGTCGCCGGTGTCGCATTTCCCAAGAACCACGAAGGGCATATCGGATGGAAGATCGATCAGGTCAGCGGCATTGCCACCACGTCGCAGGCGCTCAAGGATGTGCCGCAAATCGTCCTCTTGTTCATCGGCACGAACGACGAAGGCTACGCGTCCAGCGAGGCCGGCGCATCGGACAGACTCGGCCAGCTGATCGACAAGATCGTCGCTGCGCTCCCCAATTCCCTTCTCGTCGTCTCCTCGATCTATCCATTTCCCGGGTGCAAAGATACCAACTACACACCCACCCAATGCGCCACCAACGTCTCTACGTACGACGCCGCCATACCCGGCGTCATCCAGCAACGTGTGGCCCAGGGCAAGCACGTGCTCTTTGTGGATATGTCAACCCCACCGACCGACGCGCTCAGCACCGACGGGGTTCACCCGAATGACACAGTCGGATACCCGTGGATGGGCGACAACTGGTATGCGGTAATCAAGTCGTATCTGCACTAAGCCACACACCGACTCATCGGTGGCCCTGGCCCCACCAGCCCTGGATTGCCTCCTGGGTGCGACGTCAGTCGCCTGTCCACTTGACCACCGAGATAGGCCGGCCGATAGTCTCGTCGTGGAGATCGACGCAGCACTCCGGGCTCACCTGGACCAGAATCACTCGCGTGCGCTGGCTAGATCGTGCGAGCTGCCTGGGCAGGTGGCGGCCTTCGGTCTCCTGTGCAAGACGCTTGCCGTAGTCGCAACATGTCATCTTGGCGGGTGCAAACAGCCGTTGGTGGTCGGCGAATATAGGTGCCCAGTAGGCAGCATGGAAGGAGGCAGTCTGCCGAGCGCAACGGATCCAATCTCGGTTCCTTGGGCCACGGGATTCGAGAACCAATTCTGCGACTACACGGAAGTTGCTGGGTACTGCTACCTCGTCCAGCCGGCATCGTCCGGAGTCGTCGCGTCCCCGGTCCATTCGGGACAGTTTGCGGCGGCCTTCACTGTGTTGACTGGCACTGGCGGCCGTGATTCCCCCCAGAGTCGCTGCTTTCGGCAAGGCGTATTCCCGGCCGAAGCCTACTACGGCGCTTGGTACTATATTCCAGAGTCTGAGACCAACAAGGGAAACTGGAATCTGTTCCACTTCCAAAACTCGCCCCAACACGGGCTTTGGGACGTGTCGTTGGTCAATGGGCCGACTGGCGAGCTGAACCTTCGAGTGTTCGGCTTCTTGAACAGGAGTATTGACGATGGCCCGCCTATTCCGATTGGGTCTTGGTTTCACATCGTCTTCTACTGGAAACGGACAAAAGACGCGACTGGCGAGGTTGCCCTGTACCAAGACGGAGTGCGGGTTGTGGACCTCACGAACCTCGTCACCGATGATACCGATTGGGGTCAATGGCATGTGGGCAACCTTGCCAGCGCCTTGGTGCCTTCTGAATCGACTGTGTACGTGGATGACGTCACCATTCGTGCAACCCCATAGTCGCAGCCGATCGCAGACCGCGCGGAGTATTGGGACCGGTCTGATGACGGGTTTGATGCTCCTCGTCCTGCTCGCGGCGGCGCCGGCAATGGCTGAGCCGCCGCCGTCGATCGACATACGCTGGGAAGCGCCGCCGGACTGCCCGCAGGAGAATGACGTGCGCGAACGGATCCAGAATCTTCTGGGATCCGGTCGACATGACAACCATCTACGCGCCGAGGGCACGATCACGCGAATGGACAGACGTTTTCGCCTCGACCTCGTCGTGCGCGTTCGGGACCTCGTTGGAACCCGCAGCATCGAAGCCAACTCCTGTGAAGATCTCGCCGGCGCTGCGGCGGTGGAGCTTGGATTGCTGATCCACTCAGCCAAGTCGGTCTCTGAGCCCAGCCGTTCCGGTACACTGCCTCCAACTTTTCCGCCCGCACGAGGATCAGAGCCATCGAGCTCGCGTTCTGACGGAATGGACAAACCTTCTTCGCAAGGAAAAAGTGACGCGAGCCCCAAAGAACGAACACCAGCCGGCGCGAAATCCGAGAGCAAGACAGACGTCGAGAAAGACAAGACAGACGTCGAGAAAGACAAGACAGACGTCGAGAAAGACAAGACAGACGTCGAGAAAGAAGCGAAGACGCAGCCGAACCAGGTGGAGTCTCGATGGCGCTGGCATGCCTTAGTCCAGGCGCCCGCCTTGGAGGTGGGTGTAGGGCCACTGCCACATCCGGCCATCGGCATCGGATTTTCCATCGGCCTCGAGTACGCGAAATGGCAGTGGCAGTTGAAAGGGATCTCTTGGCAGCGCCAGAGTGTTCCCGCGCCTGGCTTCCCAGGATACGGGACGGACGTTGATCGAATCGGCGCGGCCTTTTGGGGCTGCCGCGAGTTCCGCTCCTCCTGGGTCGGACTCTCGCCATGCCTCACGGTGGGTCTCGAGCGCGTGTCTGCCCGTGGCAACGGACGGAACATTGTTCCGGACACGCAACACGCGACTGAAATACCCCTAGGCGCTGGCGCCCAAGGGCGGCTCTATCTTGCCAGCTGGATCCGTCTACTGTTGGCCGTGGGTGGGGAAATCGAGCTGTTCCGCCCCCAGATATCGATCAAGGGTGTAGGATCCGTATACCAATTCGCCCCTGCCGCGCTCTCTGCCGCAGTCGGATTAGAGTGGATCTTGTGACGGATTTGGGAACCCTCCACCACTGCAGGTGAGGTTGATGATGATTGGAAGCAAGTCAAACGCAAGTGCTCCCGCCATCCTGCCGAACGGAGATCCCGATCCAGGATTATCATACCTTCCTGTGCCTACCCTCCAAACCATCTACAAGCAGTACTTCGACTTCGTGTGGTCGTCGGCCCGACATCTCGGTGTCGCAGGAGACGCCATCGACGACGTGGTTCAAGATGTGTTCATCGTGATCCATTCCAGGCTTGCCACGTTGCAACGGCCGGAAGCCTTGCGAAGCTGGATCTATGGCATCGTACGACGCACGGTGAGTGACCACCGGCGGGCCAAACGGACCAGGGATGCCGCTGGGGTAAGACTCGGCGCCGAGCTCAAGTCGAGTCAGCCGTCTCAGCCGTCGCCTCTCGATATGGCTGAGAGAAATGCCGAGTTGGAACTGCTCGAGAGCGTCCTGGCAGAGCTCGACGAGCCGAAACGAGAGATCTTCGTGATGGTGGAGGTTCTGGAAATGACAGTGCCAGAAGTGGTGCAAGCGCTTGAGATACCCCTAAATACAGCTTATTCGAGGCTTCGGATGGCGAGGCAATCCTTCGAGGAGGTGCTCGTCAGACATGAAGCGCGTAGCGAGGAGAATCGGCGACCATGTCGACCCTAAGTCTCAAAGGACGTGCTCTTGTCTATGCCGGTCGGCGTGCTTTTCGACCGACCGATGCGGATCGCGTGCGACTCCTTGGTGAACTACGTTCCCAGCTGGGCGACGCTGCACTGCCGCCCGGTATGAGCACGGTGGCGACCGCGGCTGCTGCGGGCAAGGCCCTATGGCCGCTCATTTCGGTGGTCGTGGTCAGCATTGGTCTCGCTGGCGGAGCGCTGTTCTTCGCGCGGCACCGCGTGGCGGGACAGGACCGTCCGCAAAAGACGAGTGTTGCACCTGTCGCTGCCACGGAGCAGGTGTTCGAACCTTTGGCGCTCCCTTCTCCCGAGCAACTGACTATTGCCCCTGCGCCCCTGCCTGCGACCGAGACTCTCCCGCCTGCCGCCGCCAAGGCTCACCGCCCGCAGGATCGGTTGGCGGCCGAGGTCGAGAGCCTATCGCGTGCGACCCGCGATTTGCACGCAGGCCGGGCCGCAGAGGCTCTCAAGACGCTCGACGAATACCGCCGCAAGTTTCCCAAAGGACTGCTCAGCGAAGAGCAACGCGCAGCCCGAGCGCAGGCGTTGTGCTCTTTGGGCCGATTCGATGAGGCGACCGCAAGGCTTGCGGAGTTGGCGCCGGATTCTCCACTGGCCGTGCGAGCCAAGCAGTTCTGCGATGCACGCTTGGCCGCCCGTTGAAGAGGGCCAAGAAGGGCTAACAGCCGCTATTGCACCGGCAGCATATCGATGGCCAGTTGGTCCGGGCCCGTGTCTACGGCCCAAACCACCTGTTTCGAGTTGGCCCGAATGAGGGTGATGGTCTCGCGGCGGACGTTCCCTAGAAACCTGGTCTTGCGGCTGTCTGCCAGAACCTCGAAGAGCCCCTCGACGCGTCCGCAGTAGAGGTTCGTAGCTTCGCAAATGGGCGAGCACACGAAGTCCTTGAGCAACACATGTTCACTCTTGAGATCTGGAGTCAATTGCCGAATCTCGGACCTCTCCATGTCGTAGAAAACAACGTCTTCCGTGCCCGTGAGCAGCGCTGGAGTGGGGCCAGTTCGTGACACCGTGTATTCGGGCTCGCCGTGCGCAACATGAACACGGCCAATGCGCCACGAGTTGTCTTTGGCGCGCTGTACAAAGAAGACCCATTCGTGGACCATGTTGAGGGCGCTGATTTCGCCTTGGTCAGCCACCAGCACGCGCGGCTTCTGTCCGCCAAGCGATTGAATCCTAAAGAGTCCGTCGGCGGCCCGATCGAGCCAAGCTATGCCCGCACTGGATGCGACGAAGTACTCTGGCTGCCTGGACAGCGTCGCCAGACGCCACACCGAGGCGCCATCCTTCGAGGCATTCCAGATGGTCCCCTTGGACCAGAAGACGATGCCCGAATCCGCGAGCACCGGACCGATTCCAAGATCCAGCTCGATTCTCTGCGGAGGCCTGTCTGCCGCCAAGCGATAGGCCGCGTTGCGGGTCAAAAGGTAGGCGAGCTCGCCGTCGAGCCCGAGGACGATCGAGTAGGCAGACACCGGCAAGGACAGAAGACGAGTCGGGGCCACCAGCTTGTTTGGCGACGTGTTCGATCCGGAGGAGCCCGATGCCGTTGCCGCCGCTCGCGAGGCTGCAGAGTCGCTTTCTGGACGATGAGAGCCACGGCTGCAGGCCCAAAGCAGCGCAAGCGCGATGGCACTCACGAGTCTCTTCGTTGGTGACATGGAAGCTGCGCGAGTATGCGCTGCTGCGCATCGCGACGCAAGCAAGCGCGAAGGCACAAGATAGCCGTGCCCTGGGAAGGCCCGCACATTATCACGAATCAAATGAGACGGAATTCGACGGCTCATCCCACTGCTATAGACACGAAGGTTTCTGTCCTGGAGGTTCGCATGCGCGCAAGACGGTTCCACATGGTCGCCCTTCCTCTACTCCTTGGGTTCCTAGGTTGTGACACGGGCGGTGCCGTGGTTGCGAAGACGGGCTCCGGCGGGGCTTCCGACCAAGGAGGAACCAGCGCCAGTGGCGGCACTGCCAGCAGCGGGGGGATTTCTGGCACTGGCGGCGAGACGGGCACTGGCGGCGCTCCAGGCACTGGCGGCGCGATGGGCACCGGTGGCGCGACGGGCACCGGTAGCGCGACGGGCAGCGGTGGCGCGACGGGCACCGGCGGCGCGACGGGTAGAGGAGGAGCGACGACGGGAAGCGGCGGCAGCATCCGCACGGGTGGCGCTTCGGGAACCGGCGGTCAAACCGGTCTGGGCACAACCGGAACCGGCGGCACCCCTATGGGCGGCACAACTGGGACGATCGGCACGACCAAGAAGTTCGTCGGCAACATCGATACCCGCGGTTCCATTCTGTCGGATTTCTCCAAGTACTGGGATCAATTCAGTCCGGAGAATGCTGGAAAATGGGGCTCGGTACAGGGTGGTGGGCAGAGCTCATTCAGCTGGAGCTCGCTCGACGCCATGTACAAGTACTGCAACGACAACAACATCGTTTTCAAGCAGCACAATTTCATTTGGGGCGCGCAACAGCCAGGTTGGACAAGCAGTCTCACGACCACCACCGGCCCCACAGCGGTGCAGAACTGGATGACGACATTCTGCACGCGATACCCGAAAGTGGCGATCATCGACGTCGTCAACGAGCCGCCGCCGCACACGACTCCGGCATACGCCAATGCTATCGGAGGCGGCACCAGCAGCACGTGGGACTGGATTGCCAATGCCTTCAAATGGGCGCGCGCGGCCTGCCCAAACGCCATTCTGGTTCTGAACGACTACAACAACGATGAGCTCTCAGGCGACGCCCAGCACACCATCGATATCGTGACCGCGATCAAGAAATTGAACGCCCCCATCGATGCGATTGGTTGCCAGACCCATGGCGCGTCCAGCGCGCCGGCGACCACACTGAAGACAAACATCGACAAGATGGCCAGTGCGACGGGCTTGGGAATCTACATTACCGAGTATGACATCAACGTAGCAGACGACAGCAAACAGCAAGCCCAGTACAAGGACCACTTCACGATGTTCATGAGCAACGCCAACATCAAGGGCGTCACCATCTGGGGCTACATCGTCGGTGCCACCTGGCAGACGAACACAGGAATCATGCAAAGCAGCGGCACGATGCGGCCGGCGATGACCTGGTTGATGAGTTTCCTCGGTCGCTGATTTCGCGACTTGGACCGTGCTGTCCTAAATCTCATCGCCGAGGCTCAAGCGGCCTCCTAGTCATAGTAGTTCAGGATGCCACCGCGCCTCGCGGATCGGGCGGTGCCAGCAATACGCTATCGAAGCGCCAGGATCTTCTCCAGTTGAGCAATGATCTTGAGCAGCTCCCGGCAACGCGGATCCTGCCATAGCTTCGCTGCGGTCCTACAGTCCTCAAGAGTTGTTTCCAGCTTCCAGACAGCTGGCCCCTCGATAGCGACTTGGTTCGCGAGCTCTCTTGTGCCTTCTCGATATCCCCTGCGTCGAATGCGGCTCCCAGCAGCGTCGGGTTCAGCCATTCGTCGTTCGTTCGTCGGGCGCGGGCACGCTCGCACGCGATGAGAGTCACGGCGGCAGAAACACGAGCCCTGTCTTCGTCCCCTTTGCGGCCGCGCGTACGGTAGAGTCGGGCGAGATTGGAGGACGGGTAGTAGTCGTTTAGGTCAAGTTTCATACCGGCCTCGTACTCGACGATGGCACGGTCAAGATCAAGAGGATTGTGGCCGCTGTTCCACTTCTTCTTATACCGTCCACCGAGAAGACCGCGGCGTTCCGACGTGTCTCCGCTCGTCTGGATTAGCTCACGAAGCGCCCCGATGGCGGTGTCATGATCGCCGGATTTGGACTTTGCCAACGAATGTTGTTCCTTGACCAAAGGAGCCGCGCGCAGTTCCTCCGGCAAGATGTCCATGAACTCAAGAGTGGTTTGCCAATCCGTGCAGTCGCGAAGCAGGTAGAGCAATTCGATTGCCACAGCCTTCCGAACAGGGCCACCTGTGTAGTAACGTCGGCGCAAATCCAGGGCCCGGGTGCGTTGTTCGGTGTCTTTGCTCGTACGGGCTGCGATTATTTCCTGCTGAAATTGTGAAAGCTCCTCCAGCCCCTTGCGAAATGCAGTGGCGCGGGCCGGATCGTAGGTTGGGTATTCGGGAAAGACCTGATAGAATGGCGAGTCTCCCGAGCGCATGACCGGGATTGAGGTCGTGACAATCTCAACAATCTTTCCGGCCGTTTCGTTGGAGATGGATTCCTCAGGAAGCGGGTACGTGATCCGTCGCATCTGGTCGATATCGAATAGTGGCTTGGACCAATCCGCAGCGGTCACGATGCAGCCGCGCTTCTGAGCTGCGTGGCGAATGCCCACTTCGCAGTACACATTGCCGTTCGGAATCGAGACATCGGCCAGTACTAGGTCGGAGATCGCGAGGCGCTCCATCATTTCGGTGATGATGAGGGCCGAAATGTCTTCGTTGGCTCTGACCGGCTCGTAGCCCGACTCTTCAATCGCTCGGCGAAGGGGCGGCTTCCCACAGGCGATCGAAGTTCACTTTGTCCGGAACTCCAGAGCCTGGCGAAGCACCGGTGGCCTTCGTGCCATACGGCATGATCATGAAGCAGATAGGACGGGACATGATCGGTACCTCCCGAAGGAATTCTGGACGCTTCCGTGCGGATCGGCAACCCGTGGTGGCCGGACATAGATCGCGGTTGGGAGAACCAGGCGCGAGTGCTCGCCGCTGCCTCCCTCGAAAATAGGCACACCTGGGTGCCATCGTGGGGATGCTGGAACACGGCGAATCGCAATTGGACGGAAACTTTTGTAGCGGGGCCAAGATTTGAACTTGGGACCTTCGGGTTATGAGCCCGACGAGCTACCAGGCTGCTCCACCCCGCATCACTTAGGAGAGGCAAGAAGGTGCAGCATCGCGGCCTCCTCGTCAAGTGGGAACGCGTGAAAAGCTAGAGTGCGACGCGCAGCCCCACGCCAAGGTCGAAAAGCGCGGGGGCACGAACGATGGGGGGAGATGGCGGACAAGGCAGGTCGTTGCTGTTGAAGCCGAAGCGAAACTCGCCATTCTGCTGGCCCCAGTGAACGGCACCGTAGGCTTCGAATCGAACGTGGGTGAGAACCGTCAGTGAGTAGTCGAGCCGAGTGATACCTGACCGGTCGGACAAGTTCGCCAGGTTGGAAAGGGTGAAGGTGGTGTTGTCCCAAGAGTAGGGCGCGGGAGCCGTCGCGAACACTCCCAGGTAGTGCTGCCCAAGGTAGAAAAACGTTGCTGGATTCCGGAGTGGCTGGCTGCGCGGGAGAACGAGGCCGAGATAGTCTTTGGCCGAGGAATAGCCGAGGCCGTTGTAGAAGTATTCGGCCCCCACCGTGAAGGTGTCCTTGTCGGCGTACTGGCGCGTATAGGAGACGCCACCCGTGGCCTGTGGCTTCCAACCCGAACGCGGCGCCAAGGGAAAGTAGGTGTCCACCAAATTCGAGTAGTTGGGTGAGCTGGGTTGGGATGTGCAGTCGACAGGCACCCCCGTGCCCCCCGTAGGGTCGTAGTGCACGAAATCGACGTCTCCAGCGTTTCGCAGCGCTGCCTCCCCGTAGAAATCCAGATCCCAAACGCCGAAGGAAAAGTCACCTGCGAATTTGGCCTTGCTGTCTTGCCTGCCGAAAACGCCTAGGCCGCCTTCGAAGGTCCCGAGCACTATTTCAGCTCGTGCCGCGGCAGCAATTCTGCCCGTAGTCTGGGTTGCGTCGACGTTCTCGGGCAAGGCGTAGGCGTAGAAATTCCACCCACGTTCTTCCCACGGCACGTGCAGCTTCAGCATGGTGGTCCCAGTGCGCGGGTCGAAGGGAAGCAAGGGATTGCGCGGCTGCATGTGCAGGTAGTCCGTGGGAGCCCAGAAGCGCGCGGTTCCCCAGCGCACGTGCTGCTTGCCCGCGGTCACGAACACGGTATGAAGAAGATCGAAGCGCAGCCACATCTGGTCGAGCAGGACATTCGGTCCACGGGTTTGCTGGCCGAAGAGGGATGCGCTCGTAGAATCGCTCCCTTGGGCCGAGGCCGCCGACGCAGCGCTTGGCGTAGACGAAGAGGTTCCGTTCGGTGGCAGTGTTGGATCGTAAGACATACGACCGAGGACGAAGGCTCGCACGCGATCGTTGGGGCGAGCGTCCATGAATACGTCGAGTAGCGCCGGGGCAGAGAGACTCCAGTTCTGCGGCTTTTGTCCCTGTCCGGCGGTGCTCATCACGCGCCAATACACTTGCCCACCGATCTTCAGCGGATCTTCGGGCGCCACCTCCGACGAAAACCGCGTGGCCGCCTTGGGGTCTCCGAGATTCAGTTCATCCCGAGCATCAGGACCAGTGCCTGTCCCGGTCTCCGTGGTCGTAGCCGTGGCCGTCGTCGTGGTCGTGGCCGTCGTCGTGGCCGTCACGGTCTCGCCCTTCCCCGCCGCCCCGAAGATCTCGTCCTCCGATGGCTGTCCCTGCGCAACTGCATGCGAAGCAAGTCCCGCCACGGCCACGGCCACGGCCACGACCATCCTGGACGAGACGACGCGTCTCGGTCTCATCGGCTCTTGCTCTCCAGCCACGCCTTCGTGAACAGATTCGCCTCGAGCGGCTTCATGTCGACGGTCTTGACCACGATCAGGGTCTGGTTTGCCTTTTCGACCTCGTCGAGGAAACGCATCTCCTCCGGGTACCACACATCCATCTTGCGCGATTCGCTGTAGACCTTCTTCCACTTCGGGTAATACGACGTGCGCAAGAGGCGCCCTGACAGTGCGAACTCCTGGCGCTTGAGCACGTTCTTGGATTCCTTGTCCACCCACAGCTTGATGACCGGGAAGGCAAGATCGAGGTCCGGCTTTCCCTTCAGGGTCATGACCTGCGCCGTGTACGCGCCGAGCTTGGCCTCGCCGTTGTCCTCGGGATCGTATTCCTGGGCCAGGCGCGATTCATCGAAGTCCGAGCGGCGCGAATTGGTGCCGCCGATGCGCTCGCGCTCGGTCCGGCGCTCCCACTTGCCCACCGAGGGATCGTAGAACCACAGGTTCTTATCGATGCGCAGATAGCCCTGCCCTTGCGAGGCCTTGGGCTTGGTGAACAAGATGATGAATTTCTGATCCTCGCTGCGCCGGAAGACCAGCGCCTCGTAGGCCACATCGACCTTGCCCTTCTCTTTTTGCTCCATGTAGATGAGCGAGTGCCAGTCACCTTGATTGCGCTGTCGGTCGTCGACCGCCTTCAACAGATCGACCAATTCTTGCTTGGTGGTCGCGTGCGCGATGCCTGGGACGACGAACGACGCCAACAACGCGGCAGCCACATAAGTGATCTTCCTACTCGACATGAACAGCTCCTTCATCGTTCCAAGACTAACCAAAGTGAGACATGGCGGACACCGGCGGCAGGCGGGCCGCTCGGTAGGCGGGATAAAGCGCGGCCAGGGTGGTGATGAGGGTGATGGTGAACACCGACTTGGCCAGCGCCGAGGCATGAATGGCGAGGTGAAGCCGATCGGACATCAGGAACAGCTGGACGGACAGGGGGACGCCTATCTGGGCCCGGTTGATGGCCAAAGCCACCAGACTTCCGCCGAGCGCACCCGCAAGAGTCCCGAGTAGGCCCATCTGGAAGGACTCGAACAAGAACATGCGCAGGACCCCCCATCGCTGCATGCCGATGGCGCGCAACGTGCCGATTTCCCGGGTGCGTTCACGGATGGCGATCCACATGGTGTTCATGATGCCCGTCACCACAATAGCCAGCAGGATGATGAGCAGGACGACTCTTAGCCCGTCCACAATCATGAGAGTCTTCGTGAGGAACGAAGACTCGTCCTCCCAGGTCGTCACGTCCAGCTTCTGCCCGGTCCAGTCTTCGCGGTTTACGGTCTGAAACTTCATCCAGAAGGGATTCGCGTCCGGATCCATCACTCGGTAGCCGGATTGTTCGAGGGTTTTGCGCAGGCGCGCTGCAATATCGCTCACGTCGGCCACGAACTTCGGTTTCAGGTAAAGTTGGATGACCCCTGTGGTGTCTGGGCGCAACTGATAGAGAGCGCGCGTGGTTTCGACGGGAACGATGGTGCTGAACTTGCTCATGATGCCCATGTCCTTGGCAATGGCGACGATGCGGCAGTCCACGGTGTTGGCGGCCCCGCGGTTGGTCTGCGCGGAGAGCGTGACGGCATCGCCCACCTTGACCTTGAGCCGCTCGACCTGCGATTCGAACAGCATCATCGTGTTGGGCTCTGCCAAGTCTTCAATGCGGCCGCTCACGACGCTAATCACGCGCTTGAAGTCGGACTCGCTCTTGATATCGATACCCGTCACACCCGCTTGAATCGAGCCCGAGTCCGAAATGATCTTGGCCCAGCCGCGACCCCGGTGGGTCCAATACTGCATTTCAGGGACATTGTGTTCGACAATCTTGACCACTTTGGCGAAGTCGGTCACCACCGGCCCGCACTGACTCGACGTCACCTTGAAGAAGCCACCCACGTTGACGTGGCCGCTCGACAGGGTGGTCGCGGTCCGGATCATGGTTTCGCTGATGCCGGTCGAAAGCGCGTTGAGCAAAACCATAAGGCCGGTCACGCCGGCAACGGCCGCCATCAAAAAGAAGGTGCGACGGCGATGTTGGAATAGACTGCGCAAGGCAATTCTAAAATCCAGAATGAGGTTTGTCATGATGGTTACTCGTCGGACTGCATGGCCTGGCGTGGACTGACCCGCATGGCCAAGAACCCTGGATAGAGGCTGGAGGCGCCACTTACCAACAGCACGATGGTCAGCGCGACCGCGACGTTGATTGGGGACAGGCCCGGGTGAAGGCGCGGCCCCGAGAACAGGAAATAGAGGGTGTCATTGGAGGCCGGGATGCCCACGAATCGCATGAGGGCCACCACGCCCACGCCGAGCGCAGAGCCGATGCCGCCGAACAGCGCTCCGACCGCGAGCGTTTCAACCACCAGCATGCCGAGCAGGAAACGACGCTGTGCCCCCACGGCGCGCAGGGTGCCGAACTCGGCGATACGTTCGAGCGTGGCCATGACCAGCGCGTTGTTGATGATGACGAGAGCCACCGCGAAGATGATGAGCACCGAGATGTAGAGCACAGCGCGAATCATCGTGACAAATTGACCAACCAGGCCGGACGCCTTCTGCCAATCGATGGCCCTCAGGGTAAACCCGGCCCGGTTTCCGGCGGCTTCGATGTCCTTCATGGTTTGCCGGATCAGCCGCGGATTCTTCACGATGACCGCGGCGTTGAGCACCACGCCCTGGCCGAGCTGAGCCGGATCGTAGGTCTCGTCCTCCAGCTTCACACGCTTGCCCCTGCCACCGAGCCCTCGCAAGATCGCGTCGGCGTCGCTGGTTGCCGTCGCGGCCTTCTCGGGCTGCGCGGCCTCGGCCGGCCCGGCGCCAAACAGTTCCGCTTCGGCACTGTCGCGATCGATGTCCTTGAAACCGGCCACGGCCTTGAGCGCCTGAATCTCGCGCTCACGCTCGGGCGTGGAGAACCCATAGAGCTCGCGGAACGACACCAGGTCCATCAGGTTGAGCACGCCTGCCATGGGCGAATCCTCAAGCCCCTCGAAGGCAAACGTGCCGTAGACGCGGACGTTCACCGACTGCACATAGCCGCTCTTGGTGAACGCCTTGATGGTGAGGGTGTCGCCCACGCGCACGCGGTAGAGGGTGAGCGAGGGCGCCAGTTCGTCGTAGAAGAACTTGTAGCGTCCCATGATGTTGCCGTCGTCGACGCGAAAGAATTCCGCGAGCAGCTTGCTGACGTCGTCTTCGTGGCTCGCCAGTTCCTTCTGCAGCTTGCCGCGAAACATCGCTGTCTGCTGCCTGTCGAGTTGAAGCATGATCTCCTTCACCTCGGTAGCGTTCTGCTTCACCCAGCGTTGCAAATCGAGATCGTCCGCGATGGTCTTTCCGCGCTTCATGATGGCATCGTGGATTTGGTCGAGGCGGTGCGCGGTCTTGAGTTTCACCTGCTCTTCGTAGACCCACTTGGAGAAGAGGAACCCGCGCTTGCCGGGTGGGACCGTGGTGCCGTCGACGATCTTCATGCGGTCGAAGGCTTGCGCGAAGGCCGCAAGATCGGTTCCCATGTAACGCAGAAACAACATGTCCGCATCGCTTGCTAGAGGCGCGATCCTATTTTCGAGAAACTCCAATGTTGCCAGCGGATCCTTGTCGAACTCGCTCCAGAAGCCGGGGTCGGACGCGCGCCGTATCGCCGCTAGTTCCTCGGGCGACACGGCCTTGTCGGTCAAGAGCTTGCCCACGTTGGCCATGTCCGTGGCCAGCACGCCGACGATCTGCCGCACGTGTTCCTTCTGCGATTCGATGGCGGCCGACACGTCCTCGCCCCCTTGCTGGCGGCGAATCAGGTTGCGCAGTTTCTCCAGCACGACGTCGACGATGTTGCCTGACGGTACCATCGCGCCCGACAAGCCCATGGGCACCACCGCCTTCACGTTGGGCACCGTGAGCAGTGCCTCGCGCATGCCCTTGAAATCATCGATCTGCGTCAAGTCCGCCGCGTCCAACTGGAAACCGCCCATCACCACCAGTTCGTCGGCCGACTTGGCGTTGTAGACCTGGATGTGCCCGGCCACCGAGCCGATGATGCTGCGGCTCATGGAGGCGTCCACGCTGTCCACAAGCGCCGTGCCCACGACGACCAGCATCGAACCGAAGAGAATGATACCGCCCACGATCAGCGTCTTGAGCCGACTCGCGAACAGGTTGCGGAAGGCGATGAGGACAATCACCTTCAGGGTGTCGAGGTAACCGCGCATCTAGCTCGTCCTCGCGCTTGGCAGATTGCCAACGCCGCCAACGCGTACGGCCTCTTCGGCGCTGACCCGATCCACCATCTGTCCATCGGCCAAGCGCACCACCGAGCTGGCGTAGGACCACACGCGAGCGTCGTGCGTGGAAAAGATGAAAGTCGTCTTCTCGGTACGGTTCAGCTCTTTCATCAGATCGAGGATGTTGGTGCCGGTGACCGAGTCGAGGTTCGCGGTGGGCTCGTCCGCGAGCACGAGCTGCGGCCGCGTGACGAGAGCGCGCGCGATGGCCACGCGCTGGCGCTGGCCGCCGGACAGCTCGCTCGGTCGGTGGGTGGCGTACTCGCGAATGCCAACCCGGTCGAGCAAGGCCTCCACCCGCGTGCGCCGCTCTTTCGCGCCGGCCGACCGCTGGAGCAACAGGGGCAGCTCGATGTTCTGAAACACGCTCAGAACCGACACCAGGTTGAAGCTCTGGAAGATGAATCCGATGGTGTGCAGGCGCAGGCGGGTGAGCTGGCGCTCCGACATGGTTTCCGTGGCGTTGCCCGCGATGCGCACGACCCCTGCGGTGGGTGTGTCCACGCAACCGATGAGGTTGAGCAGTGTGGTCTTGCCGCTGCCCGAAGGCCCGGCGATGGCGAGGAATTCGCCTTCCTCGACGTCGAGCGAGACTCCGCGCAGGGCGGGCACCACGAAGGTGCCGAGGGTGTAGTTTTTGAAAACCTGCTGTACGGAAACGATGTGTGTCATGGTCTACCAGTCGGTGGGTTGTGATTGCGCCGCTGTCTACTCGTCGCTGTCTACTCGTCGCTGTCTACTCGTCGCTGTCTTCGGCTGCGTCGTCGGCGAGCAGATGATAGAGCGCCTTGCGAGCCTGGTTGAGAATCTTCTGCGCCTCGCGAACTTGGATGCTGGAACCGGTGTGAACGACTTGAATGGTCGCGGCCGCGATGTGCTTCAGTTCGGCGAACAGTCCTAGCATGGGATCGTCGCCAGCGGGTTGGTTAGCCGCCTCCCATGGCGCCGCGAATTCATCGGGGTGCGCTTGCACGTAGCCGCGCCCCTTTTCGGTCAAGCTGAAGGTACGCCCGCCCGACGAGCTCTCCGCGCAAACCAGCCCCTCGTCCTCCAGTAGTTGCAAGGCCGGATACACGGCGCCCGGACTTGGCCGCCAAGAACCGCGGCTGCGCTGTTCGAGCTCTTGCATGATCTGGTAGCCATTGAGCGGCTTCTCGGCGAGCAACGAAAGGATTGCCGCGCGTACGTCGCCGCGCTTGGCCCGCGCCTTGCGGAAAAGATTCCAGGGGAAGCCGCCAAAAGGCGGGAACGGAGGAAACGGCGGCGAGCCCCCGCCCGCGCCGCCAGCGCCAGAACTGCCACCGCCAAATCCACCAAAGTTGAACGAGCCGTCGCCGTGCTTGCCGTGCCCCATGGCCCACACTGGATCGCTACAGGTATGTCGCCTGGTCCACTCGCCGGATTTGTTCCTCAAGTACTCTCGAATCTGTTCTTCCAACATCGGACGCCCCTAGCGCGACTATCGCGACCCCTCTAGATGCATCGTAGATATATCGTTATATTCGATTGGGTCAAGCGAAAATGTCAATGAGCCTAGCCGCTCGGCAAGATGTCGACGTCAGGCCGCGCTTCCAGTAGAAATCGGGCATGTCTGAGTTTCTCAAGGATCTGAAGCGTACCCACGACTGCGGCGCACTGCGAGGCGCTGACATCGGCTCCACCGTCGTGCTTTTCGGCTGGGTGTCTTCCCGGCGCGATCACGGCGGCTGCGTATTTATCGATCTGCGCGACCGTGCCGGTATCACGCAAATCGTGTTCGAGCCGCAGACCAACGCCGGTGCGCACGCCCTGGCCAGCGAGCTGCGCTCCGAATTCTGCGTCGGCTTGCGCGGCGTGGTCCACGATCGCGGGGAGCGGCGCAACCCCAACCTGCCCACCGGTGACGTCGAGATCCATTGCACAGATCTGACGATCTTCTCGCGCTCGGACACGCCTCCGTTCGAGATCAGCGACAACAACGCCAACGAATCCATCCGGCTCAAGTACCGCGCCCTCGATCTGCGCCGGCCGGCGCTGCAAAAAAACTTCCTCTTGCGCTCGCAGATCTACCAGACCGCCAGGCGCGTGCTCACGCAACACAAGTTCCTGGAGATCGAAACCCCCTTCCTGGTCAAGTACACCCCCGGCGGCGCGCGCAACTTCCTGGTGCCGTCGCGTCTTTCGCCCGGTCAGTTCTATGCCTTGGCCGAATCGCCCCAGCTTTTCAAGCAGCTCTTCATGGTGGCGGGCTTCGATCGCTACTTCCAGATTGTCCGCTGCTTCCGCGACGAAGACTTGCGCCAGGATCGCCAGCCCGAGTTCACCCAAATCGACGCCGAGATGAGCTTCGTCGTCGAGGAAGACGTGCAGAACGTCTTCGAGGATCTGATGTCCGCGCTGTGGAAGGACATCCTCGGCATCGAGCTACAGACGCCATTTCCGCGCTTGTCCTATGCCGACGCGATGGACAACTACGGATCTGACAAGCCCGATCTGCGCTTTGGCCTGCCCCTGTGCGACGTCACCGAGGTCGTACGCAAACACGACGGCGGCAACGTCGAGATGCTGAGGCAGGTGATTTCGGGCAAAGCCGCTGGTGGCGAGTCGCCGGTGGTCAAAGGCTGGCGCCTGCCAGCGGCCGAAGCCGCCAAGATGTCGAACGCCGAAATCGACAAGCTGGAGGAGTTCGTCAAAGGCCTCGGCGCGCGCGGACTGGCTCGCGCCCGTATCGGTGCCGGCGGGGCTTGGACCCGCTCGCCCATGAAGACCATGAGCGAAGCCCTGCGCGCGGATCTCAACGCCGCGGCCGGTTTGCAGGAAGGCGACGTCTTCTTCCTTCAATTTGGCGCGCGCAAGCTTGTCTACACCGTGCTCGGCGCGCTCCGACTGCACGTGGCGAACAAGCTCGGCATCGTCCCCGCGGGCCAGTGGAAATTCTGCTGGGTAGGCGAGTTCCCTCTCTTTGAACGTACCGATGACGGCAAATTCGCCGCCGCCCACCACCCGTTCACGTCTCCGTTCGCAGAAGATCTCGAACGGCTCGAATCCGATCCGGGCTCCGTGCGCGCGCGCGCCTACGACCTCGTGCTCAACGGCAACGAAATCGCTGGCGGTTCCATCCGTATCCACCAGGGCGACGTGCAATCGCGGGTGTTCCGCGCGCTTGGCCTGACCGATGAAGACGCCCGCACGAAGTTCGGGTTCCTACTCGATGCCTTCCGCCATGGTCCACCACCCCACGGTGGCATCGCGGCTGGGCTCGATAGGCTTGCCATGCTCCTCTGTGGCGCGGATTCTCTGCGCGACGTGATCGCCTTCCCCAAGACCCAGAAGGGGACCGACCTCTGTACCGATGCGCCTTCCGCAGTGGCGACCAAGCAGCTCGACGAGCTGCACATCGCGCTTATCGGAGTGGAAGCCAAGTAGGGGCGCCTTCGGTGGCCAAGGCCGCTCGCCCATTAAAGTGTATTTAGGAGCCTGCTTGCCTTAATGCACAGAGGCGATCCCGTGCGCGATCTTGAACACACCTGCGAATGCGACTACGCACCCGTAAGGCGCAAGATGCATACTTGTCCTCCTCCTACCTGACAGATGACGCCGCCCACTGCGTAGACTTCTTCGCGGCAAAATGCGCATTGCGAAGTGAAATCATGTGGTTTCAGTATGTTACGACTCTGTGTCAAGAGTGTGTCAGGTGGCACATGTCGTGCTTAGGCCAGGGGCAACCTCTTGGGAGGAGGAAAAATGTCACAAGCCCTCGCAACCCTGCAGACCGAAACGCCAGTCATCAATCGTGAACGGGCGCTCCGCATCCTTTCTAAGTCGCTCTACAAAGATCTGCGCCAAAATGGCTACGAGCCCAAACAAATCGTCGCCCTGGCGAGCGAGCTCATCGAGCAGGTCACCACAGATATCTCGGACCAGAGCACGCTGGCCTAGCTAGTTTATTCCTTTCGACGCGTCAAAAAGGGGACCCTCGGGTCCCCTTTTGATTTTGGGGCTTAAGCTGTCCGAACCTAATCCCCTGGAAAGTCCCCGTACTTCCGTGTAGAAGCGGCGCTCTCATGGCGGCAAAAAGCATTGCCGATTTGGACCTGCAGGGTCGAAGGGTGTTTATACGCGTGGACTTCAACGTCCCGCTCACCCCGGCCGGAGGCGTGTCCGATGCAACCCGTATCCGCGCAAGTCTGCCGACCATCACCCACGCCGTCGAGCGCGGTGCACGGGTCGTGTTGGCCTCGCACCTCGGTCGCCCCAAGGGTCGGTTCAAGCCCGAATTCTCCCTGCTTCCGGTCGCCGCCTATCTGGCCGAGGCTCTGGGCCGCGACGTGGTTCTGGCCGATGAACCGGCTGGCGATGGCGCCAAGAAGGTCGTGAACGATCTGCGCGACGGCGGGGTTGCCATCCTGGAGAACCTACGCTTCGCGCCGGGCGAAGAAGCCAACGACGAGAATTTCTCGCGCGCCCTCGCCACCTACGCTGACGTCTACGTCAACGACGCCTTCGGCACAGCCCACCGCGCCCACGCCTCCACTGTCGGGATGGTCAAATACGTCGCGAACAAGGGCATGGGCTTTCTGATGGAAAGCGAAGCGAAGATGCTGGGTAAGCTACTTGGCGAAGTCCAACGACCATTCGTGGCCATCATCGGCGGCGCAAAGGTCGCGGACAAGATTGGGCTGCTCGAAAGCTTGCTCGGCCGTGCCGACACGGTTTGTCTGGGCGGCGTTATGGCCAACACCTTCCTGTGCGCCCAAGGCGCCAACATGGGCCGTTCTCTGGTTGAGACCAGCAAGCTGCCCATCGCCCGTGCGTTCCTGGCCAAGGCGGAAACCAGCGGCGTGCAGATCATTTTGCCGCGCGATCTGGTCGTTGCCGAAGATGCCAAGGCCGAGTCCGGCACGGTGGTTTCCAGCGCGGGCGTGCCCAGCGACCAAGCGGCGCTCGACATCGGTCCCGAGTCGGTGGCCGAGATGGCGGCGGTGCTGTCGCGCGCCGGCACCGTGTTCTGGAACGGCCCCATGGGCGTGTTCGAAGCCCAGCCGTTTGCCGTCGGGACCATCGCCGTGGCCAAGGCCATGGCGCAGGTCATGGGCGGAACCACCGTGGTTGGGGGTGGCGACTCTGGTGCCGCCGTCCACCGGGCAGGCGTCGCCAGCAGCATCACCCACATTTCCACGGGCGGAGGCGCCTCGCTCGAATTCATCGAGGGTAAGAAGCTCCCGGGGCTTGCCGCCCTGGAATCATGAAGTAGAAAGGAGTCCCGATAACCATGTCCAATCCGCGCGTTCCTCGACCCTTCTTCTGTGGCAACTGGAAATTGTGGGGCACTCTGTCCGAGTCCGTGACCCTGGCGACTGGCGTTCGCGCCGCGGTCGCGTCCGTCACCGCAGCCGACGTAGCCGTGGGGCCGGGATTCGTGGCCTTGGCGACCGTTGCCGAGAAGCTCAAGGGCAGCACGCTGGGTGTGGCGTCGCAGGACGGTTATTGGGAAGTCAAAGGCGCGTTCACGGGCGAAGTTGCTATGGCCCAGATCGCCGACGCCGGTGTTCGCTATGCCATCGTCGGACACTCCGAGCGCCGCCAATACTTCGGCGAGACAGATGAAACCGTCGCGCGCAAGGCGAAGGCCGCGCTCGCGAACGGCCTTGTGCCCATCATCTGCATCGGCGAAACCCTGGCCGAGCGCGACGGTGGCCAGGCCCTCGCCGTCGTGGCCAAGCAACTTGCCGGCGCGACCGCCGCGCTCAGCGACGACGAGCTGGTCAAGTCGGTCATCGCCTACGAGCCCGTGTGGGCCATCGGCACCGGTCGTGTGGCGACGCCAGCGCAGGCGCAGGAGATCCATGCGTCGATTCGTGCGAAACTCGTACAGCGCCTCCAAACACGCGCACAGCAGATCCGTATTCTCTACGGCGGCAGCGTCAAGCCCGACAACATCGCCGTTCTCATGAAGGAAAAGGACATTGACGGCGCCCTGGTTGGCGGAGCGGCGCTTACGGTAGATTCGTTCGCCAAGATCGTTACAGAAGGGGTTGCCGCGTGTACACGTTCCTAACCGTTCTCCACGTTGTCGTTTGTATCTTCCTCATGCTGGTCGTCCTGCTGCAAGCCGGACGCGGCGGCGGAATCGGTCTGGCATTCGGCGGCTCTGGTGGCAGCCAGAGCGTGTTCGGCTCGTCGGGCGGCGCGACCTTCCTGACGAAGATGACCGCGATATGCGCCGTCATCTTCTTCACCAATTCGCTGGCCCTGGCCTACATGTCCAGCCAATCGGATTCGCGACGCCTGCAGAGGATCGCCGAGAAGAAGGCGCTCACCAAGAAGGCGGAGGACGCCACCAACGCGAAAATGCTGACCGACATCGAGAAGCAGCGTGAAGAGCAGGCCAAGGCCGCCGCCGCCAAGTCCACCAGCGAAGGCGCCCCGGCCGAGGGAGCCGCGGGCGAAAAGAAAGCTGAAGAGAAGACCGAAGGCAAGGCGCCCGCAGCCATTGGCAAAGCCGCCGACGACAAGCCCGCCCCCGCGCTCAAGCTCACGCTTCCTGAACAAGGTGGAGGCAAAGCTGGCGCGCACGGGAAGCTGGCCGCCGATCTGAAGATGGGCAAACCCGAGAAGGCGGACAAGCCGGCAGCAGGCAAGAAGCCAGCCGCCAGGAAGCCTGCGGCCGAGAAGCAATCAGACGAGAGCCCCACCGAGAAGCCTGCGGCCGAATAGTTTCACGTGCTAGGTTTGGCGTATGGCCCTTTTGCCATTCGTCAAAGTTGAAGGACTGGGAAACGACTTTCTAGTTGTCGATCTGCGCCCCGGAAAGCCCGCGAACCCGCTGGCTGAGCTCGTCACCAGTCCCAAGATCGTGCGCGCCCTGTGCGACCGCAACTTCGGGGTCGGTGGGGACGGCGTCTTGGCCATCTTGCCGGGCAGCCAGGGCGACGCGCGCATGCGCGTGCTCAATGCCGACGGCAGCGAAGCCGAAATGTGCGGCAACGGCATCCGTTGCGTGGCCAAGGTTCTCCACGACCGGGACCCAGCCATGCGACGCGAGATCCTGCGCATCGACACGGGTGCGGGGCTTTTGGTGTGCAAGATCGGCGCACAGGATGCGCGCGCCGAAAGCGTAACGGTGGAAATGGGTGCGCCGCAACTCGTGCCGCGTCTGGTGCCGGTGACAAGTAACGCGACTCGCCTCGTACGTGCCGCTTTGCGCGCCCGAGATCGCGATTTCGCCTTCACCGCAGTCTCCATGGGCAATCCCCACATCGTGATCTTCAAGGACGACGACGCCACCAACCTGCGCGACCTGGCCGAAAGCTACGGCCGTGGCATCGAACACGATCCGCGGTTTCCGCGGCGAACCAACGTCGAATTCGCGACGGTGCGCAAAGGCGCGGCGGATGAGCCCGAGATCGATCTCGTGGTGTGGGAGCGCGGCTGCGGCATCACCCTGGCCTGCGGAACTGGCGCCTGCGCGACTGTTGTGGCCGCGTGCCTTGAGGACCGCGTCCCGCCCGATCGAGAGATCCCGGTGCATCTACCCGGTGGCACGCTCTTCATCACGGTGAAAAGCGGCCCGGCCAGCAACGATGGTCCGACCTACGCCGGCGTGTCCATGCGCGGCCCGGCCAACATCGTCTTCGAAGCCAGCGTCGACCCCTCCGCGATTCACCTGCCTGCGCAGAGCAGGATCTAACCACAGAGGCACAGAGAGCGCAGAGCCAGATGAACAAACGGTTCGGATTCAAGATCCGAAAGACCATTCATTTTCTTCTGTCTAGGATCCTCTGCGTCTCTGTGGTGAAGTTTTCGTTCCCCGCGCGTCGTTCAGACGCGGCCGATGTGGGGTAAGATGACCGCATGGCAAGCTCCGAGGAACCGCTGGCGCAGGCCAGCTCGACCCCGAGCGGCGACGAGTCGAAGTTTCGGGACTTGCTCGATCGCCTGCCCCAAACGGTCTTCGAGTTCGATCTCGACGGGCGATTCGTCTATGTGAACCGCACCGGTCTGGAACGCTTCGGCTACTCCGAAGACGATCTCGCACGGGGCGTTTCGGTCATCGACACCGTGATTCCCGCGGAACGCGACCACCTGCGCGCCAACATCGCGCGGCGCCTGGGCGGTGGCGAGACCGAGGGCTTTCAGTACACGGCCTTGCGCAAGGATGGCGGTACCTTTCCGGCCCTGGTACACGACGACCGTCGTGAAGAAGGACGGCCGCCCGTGTGGCGTGCAGGGTTACCTCATCGACATCTCCGAGCGCGTGCGCGCCGAGAATGCCTTGCGCCGCCGCGTGGCGCTCGAGCAACTCATCATGCGCGCTTCGACCCGATTGGTGGCGGAGCTGGCGCCCGGCGAGCTCGACGCTCGCATCGACGATGCACTGGCCGAAATCGGCCGCTTCCTCAACGTCGACCGCAGCTACGTCTGCCTGTTCTCGCCCGACGGCGCTTTCATGGACAATACCCACGAGTGGGTGGCCGAGGGCATCTCGGGGGAGATGCACAACCTGCAACGCCTGCCAGCGCAAACCAGCTTTCCCTGGTTCGTCAGCGAGTTGCGCCGCCGGCTGGTGGTTCCGGTGCCCGATGTCGCCGAGCTGCCGCCCGAGGCCGGGGCCGAAAAGGCGGAATTCGAGCGGGAAGGCATTCATTCGCTCATCTGTGTGGCGATGATTCATGCTGGCGTGGTGGGTGGTTTCCTCGGGCTCGACTCCGTCCGCGTCCAGCGGAATTGGTCGGAGGACGAGATCTCGCTGTTGCGCGTGATGGGCGAAATCCTGATGGGAGCCATCGTGCGGCAGCGCGCCGAGCAAGCGCTGCAGGAAAGCGAGCGGAAATACAAGACCTTGGTCGAAACGACTGCCACTGGGTTCGTCATTCTGGATGAGGGGGGCCGCGTGCTCGACGCCAACGCCGAGTACGTGCGCATGTCGGGGCATCGAACGCTGGAGGAGATTCGCGGTCGGGCCGTGGTGGAGTGGACCGCCGTCCACGATCGAGTGCGCAACGCCGAAGCCGTGGTCGACTGCATGCGATGCGGCTTCGCGAGAGATCTGCAGATCGACTACGCCCACGCCGACGGAACCCTGGTGCCGGTGCTGATCCATGCCACCGCGGCCGAGGTCGGAGGGGAGCGTCGAATCATCTCTCTCGTCCGCGACATGTCGGATCGCAAACGCCTGGAGGCCGAGCTCCTGCGCTCGGAAAAATTGCGCTCGGTGGGCGTTCTGGCCGGCGGCATCGCGCACGACTTCAACAACATTCTCACCGCCATCTTGGGCAACATCTCGCTCTTGCAAGCCACGCTCGCCACCGATGATGCCGCCAGCGAACACCTGGATGAGGTCGAGAAAGCCTCCCAGCGCGCACGCGAGTTGACCCGTCAGCTCCTCACCTTTTCCCGCGGCGGGGATCCGGTGCGAAAGCCGTTCCAACCCGAGCCGCTTATCCGCGAAAGCACCACCTTGGCCCTGCGCGGCCGGGCCAGCGCGTCCGAGTTCAAAATCGCGCCGGACTTGGCCTTGGTGGACGGAGATGAAGGACAGATTGGACAGGTCATTCGCAACCTGGTCATCAATGCCAGCCAAGCCATGAACGGAGGCGGCACGGTCTTGGTGTCGGCGGAGAACCGAGTGATCCGCGCCGGGGGAATGCACGGCCTGGTCGCCGGAAGATACGTGGTGTTTTCCGTGGCAGACCGCGGCGACGGCATCTCGGAGGAACACCGAATCCGCATCTTCGACCCCTATTTCACCACCAAGCGCGACGGCCGCGGCCTGGGCTTGGCTGTGAGCCATTCGGTCGTCAGCAACCACCACGGAACCATCACCGTAGATTCACAAGTGGGCCACGGGGCCGTCTTCACGGTCTACCTACCAGCTGCCGCTGACGACACCGTCGCGCCCCAGGCCGCCGCAGCAGAGATCGTGTGCGGTCGCGGTCGCATCTTGATCATGGATAACGAGGAGAGCGTGCGGCAGATATTGGGAAAGATCGTCCGGGCGCTGGGCTACGAGGCCGCCTTCGCACGCGACGGGCGCGAGGCCATCGACGGCTGGCGGGAGGCACGCGCTACGGGCCAGCCTTTCGCTACGGGCCAGCCTTTCGACGTGGCGATCATGGATCTGACCGTGCCCGGCGGTATGGGCGGTCGCGAAGCCATGGGCGAGTTGCTCGCCTTCGATCCCGGAGCCAAGGCCGTGGTGTCGAGCGGCTACTGCCAGGATCCTGTCATGGCCAACTACCGCGACTACGGCTTCCGTGACGTTCTCGCCAAGCCCTACAGCGTACTCGATGTCAGCCGTACCCTGTCCGCGCTGCTACGTTCGGGACCGGCGAGAAACCGGATCCGGATATTCAACACAGAGGACACAGAGGACGGAAGAAAGGGTTTTCCGGATCTTGTTTCCGGACTCTTGCGGTCACTTCCTCCCTCTGTGTTCTCTGTGTCCTCTGTGTTCAAAACAGGCTGCCCTGCCCGCTCGTATTTCGGTTGGGCATGGGGATGTGCAGGTGCTCGAAGGCAAGCGGCGTGGCTTGTCGTCCGCGCGGCGTGCGCACGAGGAAGCCTTCCTGGATGAGATAGGGCTCGTGCACGTATTCGAGCGTATCGCGATCCTCGGCCAGGGCCGCCGCCAGCGATTCGATGCCGACGGGGCCGCCATCGAAACGCTCGACAATGGCGCGCAGGAATCGCCGGTCGCCGTCGTCCAGCCCGCGCGCGTCCACGCCCAGGCGCTTGAGCGCGTAGTCGGCGGACTCGCGCGTGACTTTGCCGTCGCCGCGCACGATCGCGAAATCGTGAACCCGTCGCAACAGTCGATTGGCGATGCGGGGCGTACCGCGCGCTCGCCGGCCAAGCTCCTCGGCGCCGTCGTCGGTGCACGCGATGTCGAGCAACTTGGCCGAGCGCTTGACGATGGTGGCGAGCTCGCCGGGCGCGTAGAAATCCAGGCGCTCGACGATGCCGAACCTCGACAAGAGGGGCGAGGTGAGCTGTCCCGTGCGCGTGGTGGCACCGACCAGCGTGAAGCGTTCGATGGGCACCGTGATGGCGCTCGCGCCGATGCCCATGCCCGTGACGATCTCGATGCGAAAGTCCTCCATGGCGGGGTAAAGGCTCTCTTCGATGATGGGCTGCAGGCGGTGGATTTCGTCGATGAACAGGACGTCCCCGCGCCCGAGCGAGGTGAGGATGCCGGCCAAATCGCCCTTGCGTTCGAGCGCCGGGCCGGAGGTCACGCGCGCCACCGTGCCCATCTCGTGTGCGATCACATGGGCCAGGGTCGTCTTGCCCAGGCCGGGCGGCCCGGACAGCAACACGTGATCGAGCGTTCCCGATCGCTTTTGGGCCGCAGCGACATAGACCTCCAAATTCTCGGCCACCTTGCGCTGCCCGATGAATTCGGCGAACGAACGCGGGCGCAGGGCCGATTCCTCATCGCTTGGCATGGCCTGCCCGTCTGTGATCTTCTCATCCGATGGAAGAACGGTATCGGGCGCTGGCACGGCCGCCGCGCCGCCGTCGTCATGCCGCCTTCGCGCCACTACTTCCTCCTCAGCGCGGCCAAGGCCTGCTTGATGAGATCGGTCACGGGATGGCTGTCGTCGAGCTTGGCCAACACCACATCGAACTCGGAGGGCTTGTAACCGAGCGCCGTGAGCGCCCCATGCACCTCGCCCATGCGTCCCGCGGGCACCGTTCCCGGCAGCGTGCCGCCGCCGGGTGCGGACACGCTGCTCACACCGATCTTGTCGCGTAACTCGACCGAGATGCGCTCGGCGGTCTTGCGCCCCACACCGCGGATTTTGGTCAGGGTCGCAATGTCGGTCGCGCTGATGGCGCGCACCAGCTCGCCGATGGGCAAGCTGGAAAGGATGGCCAGGGCGACCTTCGGCCCCACGCCTTGCACCGAAAGCAGGGTCTCGAACACGCGGCGCTCTTCCGCATCGGCAAAACCGAAGAGCTGCAGCGGCCCGTCCTGCACCGTGTGGCTATGAATCAGGAGAAAGGCCGTGGCTCCAAGGGGTGGCAGTGCCCGCTGGGCGGCGGCGGTGATGGTCACCGCGTAGCCGACTCCTCCGGCTTCAATCACGACCGAATCTGGACCACTTTCGAGCAGGGCTCCGCGTAGCGATGCAATCATGAGGTGACATCATCGCACGCGCGGGCGCCGAGGTCGCGTTTCCTGTTCGGCCCCAACCAGCGTTCGGTGGCGGGCATGACAGATGGCGATGGCCAGTGCGTCGGCCGCATCGGGTTCGGGAACGCGGCGCAAGGAAAGGAGCGCGCGCACGAGATACCCGACTTGCTGCTTGGTGGCGGCGCCGTGGCCAACGATGGTCCGTTTGACCTTGGCTGGGGCGTAGCCGGATAGCTTGAGCCCCTTGTCGCACACGATGAAGGTCACAGCGCCGCGCGCCTCGCCCAAGGCCAACGTCGATTGCACGTTCTTGCCGTAGAAGGCTTGCTCCATGGCAACCTCGTCGGGCGCAAGCTCGTCGATGACCTCGCGCAGACCGCGGCCGATGGCGGTCAAGCGCTCGGCGCGCTCCAGGCGCGGCGGTGCGGCGATGACCCCGCACTCGACGTAGGTCAGCTGGCTCGACCCCACGCGATCGACCACGCCGTAACCCAGGCGCAACGATCCAGGGTCGATGCCCAAAATGCGAACGCGGCCGGACACCGGCATGAGGCCAGGCTAGTCGGCGTCACCCAGCTCGGATTCGTCGACGTCCAGATTGGAATACACGTTCTGCACGTCGTCGTTGTCTTCCAGGGCATCGAGGAGCTTCACGGCCACCTCGGCGTCGCGGCCGGTGAGGTGAACCTTGTTCTGGGGAACCATGGAGACCTCGGCGGAAACCGGATCTGGCATCCCGGCGGCCTTGAGCCCGTCGCGAATGCGTTCGAATTCCTTGGGCTCGGTGATGACCGTGAGCACGTCGTCCTCGGTGCGCACATCGTCGGCGCCCAGCTCGATGGCGGCGTCGGTGACCTTGTTCTCGTCGACCGCGGCTTTGTCGTAAGCGACAATGCCCAGCTTCTTGAACATGTACGCCACCGAACCCGAGCTACCCAGGTTGCCATTGCCCTTGGTCAAGATGTTGCGGATCTCGCCCGTGGTCCGGTTGCGATTGTCGGTCATGATCTCCATCAGGATGGCCGTGCCGCCGGGACCATAGGCTTCGAAGTTGAATTCCTCGTAGTTCACGCCCTCAAGCTCGCCCGTGCCCTTCTTGATGGCGCGGTCGATGGTGTCGTTGGGCATGTTGACCGAACGCGCCTTGTCGACGGCCGCGCGCAAACGGGGGTTCCCGTTGACGTCACCGCTCGATCGCGCGGAAATCGTGATCTCTTTGATCACTTTCGTCCAAACCTTGGACTTCTTGGCGTCGGACGCGCCCTTCTTGTGCTTGATCTTCGACCATCTGTTGTGACCGGACATGGGCGACTATCTAACATCTTTCTCGGCAAAAATCGCCAAGAGCCGCGCAGGGCTGCATTTGTCGCAAGCGGTCGCACTGACGACCAGCCGACTACCAACCCGGCGTGGGTGAACTGGGGGTTTTGCCCCATGCGTCCGGGCTGTCGCACGCCTCTGGCGACGAGCGCTTGACGCTCTTGCCCGACCAGGTCGTGGCACTGACATCGACCCAGCCGCCGTACTGGCTGATGACGAATCCGTCGGGCGTGAGTAGGCGGACCGGCTCGCCGGTGTTGGCAAGCCCATCCCCGGCCAGCCGCCCGGGCACCCGGACGATGAGGGTGCCTTCGCGGGGCGCCGGATCTTTGCCGTCCGCGGGGTCGTAGCCTTCGGGCACCAAGATCGCGAAGGCCCCGGCCGACAAAGAGGCCTCGGGGAGCACGTCGCTGCCTGCCTTGTCCGCCAGAAGCAGACCACCCAGCGCCTGGGCTTCGCTTCCTGCGTTGTAGATCTCGACGAACTCCTGCGTGTTCTCGGAGCCCGCGGGATTGGCCAGCACTTCGGTGATGGCCAGGCGCGAAAGCCGCGGTGGCAGATCCAGCGCAACCGGCAACGAAAAGGCACTGTTGCCTGCTCGATCCACGACGCGAAGAACCGCCTCGGCACGCACCCCGGCGGGCAACTCGGGCAAGCGCTCGACGAGGTCGAGCGTTGTGGCAAAGGTGTCATTCGAAATCGTCGCCTGTCCGTCGCCAGCTGTTAGGGCGATTTCGGCGCGAACCCATTCATCGGCGACTCCATGGGCCGACAGACAGCCTTCATTGACCTGCACCGTAAAGGCCTCGATTCGAGGCGCGAATGGATCCGCCTGCGCCGCTGTCGTGAATGAGCCGGCGCTACCCGCCGGCGTTGGTTTCCCATCGAGGAATTGCAAGGCATTCGAAATGACTTCGAGCGTGTATAGGCTTGATGGCAGGAGCGCGCCGCCAGGATCGATCTGATAGCAGCGCCCTGTGCACGGCACGGTCCCGCCGAGCGGCAACGCTATTCCATCGCCGCTTGCGGGTCGAAGCAGGAAGGGCAGGTCCGTGCTCGCAGCCTGCACCTCCTCAGTGAAGTGGACGACAATGGTGGCGAGGTTGGTCGGAATGTCCGTCGAACCCGAAGGCGGATCGACCAACATCGCGGCCAGTGCTTCGGACGCCGGACTCGACAGGGATCCGCTGGTGGACTCGGGAGCCGAGGCTGCGGCCTGTTCGCTTTGCAGGTTGGTTTGAGGCGTGCAGGCAAACGCGACAAAATACAGGACCAGGCACTTGTTGGTAGGCATGCCCCGACTATCGGCAACGCCCGCCAGGAGTTGCGTGGTGATCGAGAAAACTTGGGACTATCCTTCCCTGGTTTGAAGACTTGCGATTCCGCCGAGCCCGTTCTGGATCCATCCCGTGGCGCCAGCGACGATTCGCGTCCGTTTGGCGTGTACGTGCACTTTCCCTTCTGCGGCTCGCGCTGCCCGTACTGCGACTTTGCCGTGGCGGTACGGCCGACGATTCCACACGACGAATACGCGGACGCCGTGCTGTCCGAGTTGAGCGCGCGAGTGCCATGGTGGCGGGACGGATCGCGTGAGTGCTGGCGGGCTTTGCCTGACGGCACTCATCGCGGGAGTTCGAAAGAACCCTCCCAGGGTTCTTTCTTCAACAGCCAACGCTTGGTGTCGATTTACTTCGGCGGTGGCACGCCCGGCCTGTGGCGGGCGGAAGCCCTCGGCCGCGTGCTCCTGGGCGCGCGACAGGGGTTTGCTGGCGGCCATGGCCTAGAAATCACTGTCGAAGCCAACCCCGGAGATCTCGACGCGGAAAACCTGCGCGAGTTACGCGAGCGAGGCGTGAATCGACTCTCGTTCGGCGCACAGGCGTTCCAAGACCACCTGCTAAGGCGCATCGGGCGCAACCATGAGGCTGCGGCCATCCCGCGAGCGTTCGCAGCGGCGCGCGCAGCCGGTTTCGACAATCTGTGCGCAGATCTTATGTTCGGCTTACCCGAGCAAACCATGGACGACTGGCGGTCGTCGCTGGCTGCCCTCTGCGCGCTCGACCCCGATCACATCACCGCCTACGCGCTGACCGTCGAGCCGGGCACACGCTTCGGCGCGCTCGAACGCGAGGGCAAGCTCTGCCGACCAGGCGATGACTTGGTCGCGACCATGTATTCCGCGTGCCACGCGGTGCTGACCGCGGCCGGCTACGAGCACTACGAGATTTCGTCCTACGCAAAGCCCGGCCGGCGCAGCGTCCACAACAGCCTGTACTGGACCATGGGCTCCTATCTCGGCCTAGGGGTTTCGGCCTCGTCGTTTCGGCCACTGGCGAGTGGCGATGGCTGGCGATTTTCCAATCCGCGCTCCGTCGGCGCTTATCTGCGCGCGGTGCACACGTCTGGAGGCGCCATACCCCCGGAACAGGTCGAGCTGCTCTCGCCGGCCCAACTCGAAGACGAAGCCCTCTGGCTCGGCCTGCGCATGTCGGACGGCGTGGATCGACACGGGCACGCGCAGCGCTATGGCCACGACCCGCTTGCCCTGCCCGAACGCAAGGCGGCGGCACAAGCCTGCGCCGCCGCCGGCTGGCTGGAGGTCACTGCCGAACACCTACGCCTGACGCCCGCGGGCTTCCTCTTCGCCGACGAAGTGGCGGTGCGGTTGGGCCGCCGTACGTGACCAAGCAGACGCTCGGAGGGCACGACCCGTGGCCGCGAGACGATGGCCAGTGCCACGGAGGAGCAAGTATTCCTCACCCCCGACCCCTCTCCCGCAGGGAGAGGGGTGAGGAAAGGCGCGGTAATTACGGGCAGAATCCGCCCCTCTCCCTCCGGGAGAGGGGCCACGGGGTGAGGCTGATACTCCCCCTCCGTGGCAGTGGGCATCGCGTTCTCGCGCGTGGTTGGGCTCCATCCTCCTCGCCTCGTCCACTTCGATTTCTGGACACCTCAACGAAGGTCGGAAAAGAAGGGGTTTCGGACCGTTGGTCCGAACTTTCTTATCCTCTGTGGCCTCTGTGTTCTCTGTGTTTCCAGTTGCAAGGCCTTGGCGACCGCCTGTTTTTGGGGTTAGATCAAGGTCGTGAACGACATCGGCATTCGCGCGAAGAAGGTCCTGCATGCCGTGGTGTCCGAATATTTGGCCACCGGCGAGGCGGTCGGGTCTCAGACCGTGGCGCGCCGCTACGCCCTGGACATTTCGTCGGCCACGGTGCGCTCCGTGATGGGCGACCTGGAAAACGAGGGACTTCTGCGCCATCCCCACACCTCGGCGGGGCGCATTCCTACCGACCGGGGCCTGCGCATCTATATCGACACGCTCCTTCGCGTGCGCAGCCTGACGGCCTCGGAAAAGGACGACATCCGCGGCCGCCTTGGCCCCGCCACCGAATTGCAAGAAGTCATGCAGCGCGTGGCCCGCCTTTTGCGCGAGCTGTCCCACCTGGCTGTGATCGTGCAAGCCCCGCGCCCCGAGTCGGACGCGGTTTCGCATGTGGAATTCGTGCGCCTGCGCAAGGGGCAACTGCTTGCCGTGATCGCGACGGCCAGCGGGCAAATCCAGAACAAGCTCATCCCCATCGACTTTCCCCTGTCGCCCGGCGACCTGGATCGCATCAACAACTATCTCAACAGCTTGGTGGCCGGACTCACCCTCGATCAGATGCGCCAGCGCGTGCTGGTGGAAATCGACCGCGAGCGCGAGCGTTCGGCCAGCGATCCGGTGCTGGCCCGCGCCTTGGGTCTGGCCGCGGCCGTGATGCCCATCGCGGCCGTCGCGGGCGAGATCCTGCTCGATGGCCAGTCAAATCTGGTCGCCGAGGCCGCAGATCTGGACCGCGCCCGCTGCGTGCTGCGCACCCTGGAAGAGAAGGATCAAATCGTGAAGCTGCTCGATCGAACGCTGTCGGCGCCGGGCATTTGCGTGTTCATCGGCAGCGAAGCCAACCTGGCCGACCTCAGCGACATGTCGGTCGTGGCGGCCAGCTATGGCAACGACGAGCGCCCGCTCGGCACCATCGGCGTCATCGGCCCCTCGCGAATGAATTATTCCCGGGTCATCCCTCTGGTAGACTTCACCGCCGATGTGATTACAGAGATCCTCCCGAGGATCTAGGCCAGATCCACCGCGCGCTTGGACCTCGGTTCGGAGACTTCTATTCATGAGTGAAGAAAATCAAGAAAAGCCAGTCGACATTGATCTGACAACCCCGGACGAAGCCTCAACCGAAGGCTCGCCTGCAACCGGCCCTGCCGCGCCCACGTCAGCGCCGCCCACCAGCGAGGAGCGCATCGCTTTACTCGAGTCCGAAAAAGCCGAGATCAAGGATCGCATGCTTCGCATCGCCGCCGATTTCGACAACTGGAAGAAGCGGTCACGCAAGGATCTGTCCGACGGGGAAATGCGCGCCAAGGAATCCGTCCTGCGCGACTTCCTGGAGATCGCGGACAACCTCGAGCGCGCCACCGCCTCCTGGGGAGAGGGAAAAGACGGCAAGGAAAGCGACGCGAAATCCGTCCGCGACGGGGTCGAGCTGGTCTTGCGCCAGTTCCGTTCGAAGCTCGAACGCTATCAGGTAAAGCCTGTCGAGTCCGTCGGGCTGCCCTTCGATCCGCGCTTCCATGAAGCCATTTCGCAGGCCCCCAGCGCGGATGCCAAGCCTGGCTCGATCCTGCACGAGCTGCAAAAGGGCTACCTCATCGGCGAGAAGCTGCTTCGTCCAGCCATGGTCGTGGTGGCTTCGGCCCCGCCCGTGGCCAAGCCGGTGGAGGAAAACGCCGCCAACAAGCCCAGCCCCACACCTGAAGGAGAAGACTGAAACCGTGGGCCGAATCATCGGCATCGATCTCGGCACGACCAACTCGTGCGTGGCAGTCGTCGAGGGACTGGAGCCCCTGGTCATTCCCAACGCGGAAGGTTCGCGAACCACGCCGTCGGTGGTCGCCTTCACCGGCGAGGGCGAGCCGCTGGTGGGCCAGATCGCCAAGCGCCAGGCGGTGACCAACGCCGAGAACACCATCTCGGCGGTCAAGCGCCTGATGGGGCGCAAGCAGACCGATGCCGAGGTCGGCCGCCACGCCCACAACTCGACCTACGAAATCGCGGCGTCCGACAACGGCGACGCCTGGGTGCGCGTGCACGGTCAGGGTTACGCGCCGGCGCAGATTTCCGCCTATATCCTCGACCGCATGAAGCGAACCGCCGAGGACTACCTGGGCGAGCCGGTCACCGACGCCGTGGTCACGGTGCCCGCCTACTTCGGCGACAGCCAGCGCCAAGCGACCAAGGACGCCGGGCGCATCGCCGGGCTCAACGTCAAGCGCATCATCAACGAGCCCACCGCGGCGGCCCTGGCTTACGGGCGACTTTCCGTCGCGCCCGAGGCAAAGATCGCGGTTTACGACCTGGGTGGCGGCACCTTCGATATCTCGCTTCTGCACCTGAACGAGGGCGTGTACCAGGTCAAGGCGACCAGCGGTGACGGCTTTCTCGGTGGCGAGGACATCGACGCGCGCATCATCGGGCACCTGGCCGACACCTTCCAGACCCAGCACGGCGTCGACCTACGGTCCGACCGCATGGCCCTGCAGCGCCTGCGCGAAGCAGCCGAGCGCGCCAAGCACGAGCTGTCCACCAGCCTGGAAACCGAGATCAATCTGCCCTTCATCGCCGCCACCGCAGACGGGCCCAAACACCTCATGCAGTCGCTCACGCGGGGCAAGCTGGAGACCCTTTCAGAGGACATCATCGGCCGCACCCTGCCGCTTTGCGAGCGCGTGCTCAAAGACGCGGGTTGGACCACGAACGACATCAACGAAGTCATCTTGGTCGGCGGGCAAACCCGCATGCCGCGCATTCAGGAGCTGGTGTCGGCGTTCTTCGGCAAGAAAGGTTCGCGCGCCATCAATCCCGACGAGGCAGTTGCCGTTGGAGCGGCCTTGCAAGGCGCAGTTCTGACCGGCGCTCAGCAGGATGTTCTGCTTCTCGACGTCACGCCGCTGTCGCTCGGCGTGGAAACCGCGGGCGGTGTCTTCACGCGCATCATCCCCTACAACACGACCGTTCCTGTGCGACGGTCGAGCGTGTTTTCCACCGCTGTCGACAACCAGCCCTACGTCAACGTGCACGTCCTGCAAGGCGAGCGGGAGATGGCCACGGACAACAAGAGCCTGGCGCATTTCCAATTGACCGGCATTCCGCCTGCTCCGCGCGGCGCCCCGCAGATCGAGGTCTCGTTCGATATCGACTCCAACGGTATCGTCAGCGTGTCGGCCAAGGATCTGGGAACCGGCAAGGCCCAGGGGGTGGTGGTGCAGCCCACCTCGGGGCTGACCGAGGGCGAGATCAAGAAGTTCATCGCCGATGCGGATGTCAACCGCATGGCCGACCAGGCGAAGAAGGAGCTGGCCGACCTGCGCAACAACGCCGAGACCCTCATCTACGGCACCGAAAACACGTTGCGCGAGTATGGCTCGCGGCTGGACCTCATTGCGCTCGAGCGCCTGCAGCTGGCCCTCGACGAGTGCAAGTATGTCGTCGAATCGGAGGCCGACAATGTCACGCGCCTGCGCGAGTCGCTGGGCCGCCTGGAAACCGAGGCGCACGCGCTCTTCCTGACCCTACAAGGCGGCTCGACGAGCGACGGCGGCTCCAGCGCGGGCGGAAGTTCGTAGCCGGTCGCATGCGAGGCACGCCGGCACGCGATCCGTATGAGGTCCTGGGCGTCGAGCGCCAGGCCATCGCGGCCGACATCAAGGCTGCGTACAGGCGCCTCGCCTTGCAATACCACCCCGACCGCAATCCCGGCGACCACGCGGCCGAGGAGCGCTTCAAGGAGGTCTCGCTGGCCTACGCCGTGCTGGGCGACGAGGCCAAGCGTGCCCACTTCGATCGTTTCGGCGGCATCGCCAGCGACATGCCCTTTGGGGCCGAGGCCGACCTCTCCAAGGTCACCGATTTCTTCGACGCCATCTTCGGCGATCTCTTCGGCACCGGTCGCAAGCGCGCCGCCGGACAGGACCTGCGCTACACCTTGGAGCTCGGCTTCGAGGAGGCAGTGCTCGGCTGCGAGAAGGAAATCCGCTTCACCCGCACCAGCGACTGCCCGGACTGCCGCGGCACGGGCGCCGAAGGCGGGACCGCCGGACTGGTCGCCTGTTCGCACTGCGAGGGCCAGGGGTTCGTGCGCCAGAAGGCGGGATTTCTGTCCACGCGCAGGGAATGTCAGGCCTGCGGGGGGGCGGGTGAGGTCGCGCGCGTGCGCTGCAAGGCGTGTGCGGGCGCCGGACTTGCCGAGTCGGAGCGGGTGTTCACGGTGTGCATCCCGCCGGGCTCGCACGCGGGCAACACCCAGCGCGTGGCGGGCGAAGGTTCGCCTGGCCGGCGCGGCGGGCCCGCTGGCGATCTGCACGTCATCGTGCGCGTGAGACCCGACCCCTACTACCGGGTCGAGGACGAAATCTTGGTGTGCGAAGTTCCACTCTCCGTCGATGAGGCGGCCTTGGGCACCGAGATCGAAATCCCGCTGCCGGGCTCGCGCGTGCGCATGAAAATCCCCTCGGGCACGCAGCCGGGCAGCATCTTCCGCGTCCGGGGCAAGGGACTGCCACGCGGAACTGGTGGTACCCGCGGCGACGCCCACGTGCGCATCACCCTGGAAATTCCCGCACAGGTGTCGGAAGAGGCACGTAGACTGCTGGAGAAGCTGGGCCGCGCCCTCGACGATGCCGCCTACCCGCGGCGCCAGGCCTTTCGCGCCCGTGCGCGAGACGTGGGTGAGGAGACGCATGAGGCTAGGCGGGCTTCGCCCGACGGGCGCCCCCGCGGGGGATAGAAGGACCCTCTCAGGGTCCTTTTGCTAGGATTCAAACAAGACCATGCCCATCCTGAATGTTGTTCTGTTTCTGACGACCCTGCTCACCACCACCGTCCAGGGCGCGGTCATGCAGCACGGCAGCTCCAGCATTTTCCCGCTCAGCGACGGGCTCAGCTTCTCGATTCCTCTCATGGCCATCCTGCTGTGCCACGAAATGGGGCACTACATCGCGGCCCGTATTCACCATGTGCCGGCTTCCCTGCCCTATTTCGTCCCTCTTCCACCAGGCATTGGCATGTTCGGCACCATGGGCGCCGTCATCCTGCAATCGCGCACGACCGATCGTCGCAAGCTCATCGATATCGGCGCTGCGGGTCCACTGGCCGGCCTGGTCGTCGCGATCCCGGTGCTCGCCTATGGCCTGCACCTTTCCCAGGTCGGCCCCATCGAGGGTGGAATACAAGAAGGCAATTCGTTGCTCTATGCCGTGCTCAAGCGTCTGGTGTGCGGCGCCTGGCTTCCCGACCGTGGCATCGACGTCAATCTCCACCCCATCGCCTTTGCCGGCTGGGCAGGGCTGTTCGTCACCATGCTCAACCTGATTCCCATCAGCCAGCTCGACGGCGGGCACGTGGCCATCGCCTTCTTCGGCAACAGCTACGGTCGCGCCAGCCAATTCCTGCGCAAGATGCTGCTGCCGCTTGCGGTGGCCGTGACCTTGACGGTTTACTACACGACGACCCACGATCTGGCCCGCGCGGGTTTGGAAGGCAGGGTCTCGCCCTGGACCGTCGCCATACCCGCGGGCTTGCAATGGCTGATTTGGTACGTAATGCTGGGATTGCTTCGTCGTCTCTCAGGCGGGATTGATCACCCACCGGTCGACGACCGGCCGCTGCCGCGCAGTCGCGCCCATCTATTCTGGACCGTGGTGGCGAGCTTCGTGCTGATCTTCATGCCCGTCCCCATCCGCACCAACGTAGGCGCCATGGCCAAGCCCCAAGTCGAGGCGACGAGCGTGGACCGATAGGAAAGGGATCAACACAGAGGACACAGAGGACACAGAGAACACAGAGGGAAGGGGCTTTGGATCTAGGATCCGAAGAGCCCTTTCCTCTCCGGGCCCTATGTCCTCTGTGTCCTCTGTGTGAAAGGAATCCGATCCCTACCCGCGCCGTCCGCCGCCGCCCCCCGTGCTGGCCGCGCCGGTGGTGAAGGTCCAATCGAAGCTCACGCTGCCCGAGGAGGTGGTTCCGGTGATGGTCACGTGGTAGGTGGTGTTGGCGGTGAGAGGCACATCGGTGTAGAGCACCTTGGCCGTCGAACCGAGGGTACTGTCGCCGTCGAGCCACTGGTGCGCCAGCGGAGTCGTGGTGCCGTCGACGACGATTTGGTGGCTGCCGACGGTGATGCCCTGACCGTAGAGCGTGATGGGATAGCCGCTTGGCCAACCGGTGGACGGCACCGGGGGCGTCGGACCTTCCTGGGCGCCGTTGAAGGACAGGGGGACGCCGGTTTGCCCGCTATAGGGATAGACCGCGGTCACGGTCTTCGCGGTCGCTGTGCCGGGCCCAAAGTCGATGGTGTCGCACCCTGTCCCGCCGCCGTAGCCCATGTCGCGATACCAGGGCGAGAGCACTGGCGTGCGGTGGTAGACGGAATCGATGAAGGTTTTCACCGCGCCTGCCGGGTTGCCGAGGAATGCCATGCACTCGCTCCAGCCGTTGCCGCTGTACCCGGCGGCCTTGATACGGGCGCCTGGGTCGGCACCCGTGAATTGCGGACAGCCCGAGATTTCGTTGTGCGCGCTGGGCGCCTGGCAAGTCGCGCTGCCTTGGTTGGTCGTGTAGTAGTTGCAGTGATTCAGGGCCGACGTGCACAAGGTCAGGACCAGCGAGGCGCACGGCACGCCCATGGCCACGCGCGCGGCGTTCTCCGCGTTGAGCGCCGTGACGGCATCGGTCGGCGCGCCCGCGGGTGGTGCTGGACACTCGGCTGGCCCGGCGACCTCCGCCACCTCTGCCCCCGCATCGCGAATCGTGCTGGCACCGCCCGTCCCAGGAGCGCCGCCACGCCCGCCATCCGTACCAGGAGCGCCGCCGGAGCCCTGTGTCCCGCCAGCCGCGGCTCCACCTGTCGACACAACACCACCCGTGGATACCGCTCCACCCGTTGGCACAGCACCGCCTGTCGACACAGTGCCGCCCGTCGACACGGCCCCACCGCTAGACTCGGACCCGCCCGTCGACAGCGAGCCGCCAGCCCCTGACGGAGCGCCGCTCTTCGAGCCACCGCCGCAACTGACGAGCGCCAGTCCGGCCACAATCGGTACCAGAATTCCAGGACCTTTCACACCCGATTTCCTCATGTGAGCTCCTCCAGGACTTGCACGTTGGGGCCGCGGCGAGCGGCGTATTCAGCACGATATTTCGCCACACTTGGTATGTGTCTCCGCGTCTTCCTTGGCTCGGATTGCCTTTGCCTGCTCATGTTGCCCTCCGCCGCCTGCTTGCGCCAACTGGAAGGCTCGGTCCTTTGCCCTTATCATCGTGGGAATGCCATCGAGCGAGCCACAAAACGCGTCCACGTCCGCCTGTCCCAAGTGCGGCAAAAAGCGACCGCCCGACGCGGAATCCTGTCCGCGCTGCGGTTTGGTCTTCGCACTGTGGAAGGAAGACGTCAGCCCACCCGTGGTTCCACTGGACAGTCGCGGCAGCGAGCTATGGGAGGAGGTACGAGCTCATTGGAGCGATTCGGCCCACCACGAGGAATTCCTCAAGCACTGCCTGCAGACCGGAACCCTGGCCGCGGCCGGCCGGTTGTACCGCGAGCGCCTGGACGAGAATCCCAAAGACGCGGTGGCCGCGCAGATGCAGGCGCAGATCCTCGCCAAGGCCACGCTTACCCTCAACATCAACAAGAGCCAGCCTCGCGAAGTGATGACCCGTACCCACTGGTTCTGGGCCGTCATTCTCGTCGCCATGGCCCTCGGAATCGCCGGCGGCCTGTTCTGGCGGAAGTTTCGCTAGAACGTAGCCCTTGGGGCGCGTCACGGCTACAATCTCGCCCCTTCATGAAGGTCCCCGGTTTCGACATGTCCCTCGACGAGGTCAAGGCCAGCCTTGAACCCTTGCGCCGGCCCCTCAGCATCGCCATTCTGCGCGCGCGCAACCCCTTCAATGTTGGTGCCATCATCCGCGTGGCCCATTCGTTCCTGGTCAAGCAAATCGTCCTGGTCGGCGACGAGCCCTTCTACCAGCGTGCGGCCATGGGCATGCAACGGTACGAGAACGTGGTTTACCTGCCCGACGAGGAATCGCTGATCCCGTGGTCGCGCGAGCACAAGATTCCCATGTTGGTTTTCGAACGCGAGCACGCCCGGGTGGATCTCTGGCACGCGGAGCTGCCTGAGGAGTGCCTGATGGTTTTCGGCAGCGAGACGACCGGCGTGCCCGACTCGCTCATCGAAGCCGCCTACCAAGTCGTCGCAATCCCCATGTACGGCATCAACAATTCCTTTCCCGTCACGGTGGCGGCCGGGATCGCCATGGCAGAATGGACGCGTAGGCACTACGTTCCGCATTCCACGGGAGGTCGTCCGTGATTCCCTATTTTGCCCAGCCCAAGATTCACCTCGGTCCCATCACCATCCACGCCTTTGGCGTGCTGGTGGCGACCGGCATCCTGCTCGCCTTCCGCATCATCCGCCGGCGCGCGGCCGCGCAGGGTATGGATCCGGTGCTGGCCGAGCGCCTGGCCATGCGCATGGTCATCATCGGCTTCATCTCGGCGCACATCGTGGATCGCATCGCCTACTTCCCCCGCGACGTGCTCGCCAACCCGCTCAGCCTGCTCTACATCTGGGAGAGCATCAGCTCGTTCGGCGGCATTCTGGGCGGGGCCCTGGTCGCGGTCTGGTTCGTGCGCAAACAACTGACCGGAGTGCCGGGCTGGCGCTACCTCGACGTCATCGCCTACGCCTTTCCGTCGGCCTGGCTATTCGGCCGCATGGGCTGCGCGCTGGCCTTCGACCATCCCGGCTACGAGACGCGTTTTTTCCTCGCCGAGCGCTACACCGACCACGTCGTCCGCCACAACCTCGGACTCGACGAAGCCATCTTCATCGTGCCCTTGGTCTTGCTCTTTTGGAGGCTTGGCCAAGGCAAGTCGCGCGCGCCTGGCTTCTACGTCGGCTTGCTCGCCCTCGCCTATGCCCCCATGCGCTTTCTCCTCGATTTTCTGCGCTGGGATGACGCCCGCTATTTCGGTTTCACGCCCGGGCAATACGGTTCGGTGCTGCTGGCAGGAATCGGTTGGCTCGTCCTACACTGGGCGAAGCAACGCGCGGCCAAGCCAGCCGCCGCATAGGACTGCCAGAGGTTAGGGAAACCGCACCAAGGCCAGGGTTTCCACGTGCGGCGTGTGGGGCATCATATCGAAAGGAGTGACCTTCACGACCTGTGCGCCCGCGACCACGAGCGCCGCGAGATCGCGAGCGAGGGTCCGTGGATCGCAGCTCAGGTAGGCGAGCACTTGCGGGCGCAGACGCGCGACCACGGCCAGGACATCTGCGCCGCACCCCTTGCGCGGGGGATTGAGCACCACGAAGTCGGCCGCCCTGATGTCGGCGAGACCGTGGGCGGCGTCGCCGGTCACCACGCGCACGCGCGCCGCCCCTTGCTCGGCGAGAAAGTTGGCGGCGGCCTGCGTGGCAGCGGGGTTCTCCTCGATGGCAACCACTTCGCGTGCCTTCGCCGCGAGCGAGAGGGCGATGCCGCAAGCGCCGGCATACACATCCACCGCGCGCGCCATTCCGTCGGGCGCAACGGCCACGATCTTGCGATAGATTTGCGACGCTACCTCGCGGTTGGTCTGAAAGAAGGATCGCGAGGACAGGCGCACGCGCACGTCGGCCATGGTGTCCTCGACGCTTGCTTCGCCGACCAGCACGCGCTCGTGTTCGCCGAATAGGGCATTGCCCGCGCTTTCGTTAGCATTGAGAACCACGGAGGTCACGGCCGCACAGCGCTGGCGAAGCGCGCGCGCCACAGCCTCCGCGGCCAACCACTCGGGTCGTGCGGTCACCAGGGTCGCCATCACCTGGCCCAAGGCGGTCGCGCGAAGCACGGCATAGCGAAGCACGCCGGTGCGCAGAACCTCGTCGAAAGGTTCCACCGCGTTGTCGATCAAGATGGCCAGCAAGGCCTGCCTGACTTCATCAAGGATCGGCTCGACCACTTGGCAGCCAGCCAGGTCGACCACGTCGTGCGATCGCGGAGCGAAGGCGCCCAGAACGGGCTGGCCCGAATCACTTGAGCGCCCGTAGACGTACTTGGCCTGGTTGCGATAGCCAAGCGTGCGCGGCGACGGAACGCACGCATCAACCAATAGCGAGGCCAGGTCGGGATGGCGCGCAAACTGCGCCAGCAGGCGCGCGCGTTTCCAATCGAGCTGGGCGGGATAGGCCAGGTGCATGAGCGGGCAACCGCCGCACGCCCCATGTGCCGGACAGGGCGCTTCCACACGCTGGGCGGAAGCCGCCAGCACGACGGCAAGGCTTGCCCATGCCTCGCGCACGGATCCGTCGCGGTGGACGGAGACGTGAGCGAGGCGAACCCGCACCCGTTCACCTGGCAGCCCGCCCGCGAGGTGCACGCGCAGGGTTTCGCTTCCCGAGACAGACTGCGCCAGGCCCGCGCCGTTCTCGTCGAGGGCCGTGCACGTCGCCTCGAACTCGTCGCCAGGGCGAAGCTCTTGATCTGACACGGGCGTGGGGCGGCGTGCGGGTGACAGTCTAGACGCGCCCCGAACCGCTCTTGGGCAAGGGGCTGTCCGGAACGGCGAGATTGGTCACCGCGACGGGACGCTCTAGCGTGGATGCTAACTTGGCACAGGCCAAGGTGCGCGCGCCGCCGGGGAACTGCACATCGACCTTGCCTGGCCCGGGCGTCGCAGCCACCACGCCCACACCAAATGTCGCGTGAATCACGCGTTCACCAGGCAGGTAGGAGTCCTTGGGCGAGTAACCGCGCGGCGGCTTGGAAGGGTCGAAGTCGGCCATGCGTGGCTCCGGCGTGCCGGTCGCGCGCCCCGCCTTGCGCCGGCGCGGACGCCCCCAAGAGCTACTCCCGCCTTTGCTCGGCGCTGGCGCGTTCTTTTCGCCCCGGTAGTTGTGCTGGCTGCCGCACAGCTTGCACACGACCTTGGCGACGCGCTCGCCGATTTTGGCCATCACCACGTGCCAGGTATCCCCGCAGCGCGTGCAAATGTCCTCGATATCCTCGCCTACCCCTGGAGTCGCCATGTTGAGCTGCTTCGCGGCCTCCTCTTACGTCCAGTCGGCGATTGTATCAGGCATCAGGCTTCGCTGCTGGTTACTTTTTCAGCGAGGCCGAGTACAGCACGAGCGCGTCGACCTGATTTGCGGTCAGACGGTCCTTGAACGGCTTCATCTCTTGCTCTTTGCCCCGGACGGTTCGCTTGATTCCTTCCAGAACCGACGTGCGCGCGCCTTCGAGCGTCAAGTCCTTCCAGTAGGCGGCCTTGGTCATGTCGGCGATGCCCATTTCGTCGCCCAGCTCGGTCTTGGCGCGACCGTCGTCACCGTGGCAGGTCGCGCACTTGGCCTCGAAGAGCCGCTTGGTCTTCTTGTCGGGCTTGTAGCCCGCGGGCGGCGCCAAACCGTCCGCCAGCAAGACCTGCGAAATCAGCAACGTGACAAACAAACTCGCGAGCGCAAGGGCAAAAGCGAGAGATCGATGCATGGGTACTTCCGTCCTCGGCGATAGGCTTGCTGCCCGACGGCCGCTTGTCAAGTCAAGGCCGCGAAAGGAAGAAGCGAAACACACGAAAGACTACGGCTGCCCGCCGCATGTCGAGCTGGGCGTCGCGCATGAGACGACACCGCAACTGGTGGCGATGTCGAGCGGCGTGTTGCCCGAGGCGAGCACGCCTTGACCTTGGACGACGCCCGAGCACGTGAGGCCAGTGGCCAGGTTCTTTTGGATGGTCATCAGATTGAGACTGGCTTGGCCGCCCGTGGGCAGGCTCTCGACACGGATGCCACCCCAGACCGTGCCGCCTGCGGTCTGACCTGGCCCGTTGCCGCTGACCACGCTGTCGCGAATGTCGAAGGACGCGCCCACAAGAAGGATGCCGCCGCCGGGGTTGTCCTTGATGGTGCAGCCGTCCATGTGAAGAACGACGGTGGCACCCGTGGCGGCCTGGGCGTCGACGCCGATGCCGGTGACTCCCGAGGGATTTCCCGCCACGGTCACTCCGCGCAAGTAGACTTCACCGCTGGTGATGGCGATGCCGTCCGCATAGTCAGCGGGCTTGATGATCGCATTCTTGCCGACAATGGTCAGTGGAGAAGCAAGCGCACCGGCGGCGAAGCCACCTTGCACCTGGCCCATCACCACGACCACCGGCTTGCCCGAGGACTTGGCCACGCCAAGACCAGTCTGGGCCGTGCAGTAGGGCACTTGCGCAGAACCCGCGCTGGCGCCCGAATCCGAACAGGTACCCGCAGCGCTCTTGCCGACGTACACGGATTCAGCGTCGGTCGCGCAGTGGCCATCTTGCTGGAACATGCACACGCCCGGCCCGGACTTGCCCGAACACTGCGCGTCGCTGGTGCAGGCCACGCAGACGTTCACGCTGGTGTCGCAAATGGGTTTCACGGCGGCTTTGCAGTCGTCGCTCGTCGCGCACTCGACGCACGCTCCGCCGGGCATGCACACCGGCTTGGCCGAATTCCGTCCAGCGCATGCCGAGGCCCCCGCGCCTGCGCAGCCCACGCACAGGCCGGCTCGACAGAAGGACTTGGTCGCGTCGCGCACGCAATCGCCGTCGCCCAGACACTCTACGCAGCGGCCCGAGTCCGCCTCGCAGGCGGGTGTGGCCGTCGGACACCCCGCATCGACCAGGGCACACGACACGCACACGTGGCTGACCGAGCAGACGGGCGCGCTACCGCTGCACTGATCCCCCGACTTGCAAGAAACACATTGGCCTTGTACGCAGTAGGGAGCGCCCTTGCCGGTGCAATCGTTGTCGCCAGCGCAGGTTCCAGGAGCGTCGGGGACGTAGGCATCGACCGCGCCGGCGTCAACAACCACAGTGCGACCGGCTTCCGTGGCCGAATCCAACTGCGCGGACCCGTCGACCGGGCCGACCGAAACAGGCACATCGTCGCTTGCATCGACCGAGGAAGACAGATCGACGAGAGAGCCATCCATCTGCCCTGGTGCCGGTGCGCTGTCCATCCCTTGCGCTTGTGGAGCCTCGGCATGGCTCCCATCCCACACGGCGCCGTCGAGAACAACAGGCACGCACTGGTGGTCCTTGGAGCAAACACGGTTCGATCCGCAATCGGTAGTGTGGAAGCAGGTTCTCCAATCTCGGCGTGTGGCATCGCAACCTGCGGTGAGCGCCATGGTCATGGACAAAACAACCACGAAAACAAACCTTGCAAACCGCATTGTCAGCGTCCCCTGCCCGTTCATTGGAATCGCCCCGCGAGTTGCAGCCCCGCTGGACCTACAGCGACCTGAGTGTGTGCGGGCCAAAGACTCCAGGTCAAAAGGCCCGCGCCCCCGAGCAAGGCCACTCCACCGGCGACGGCTATGGGCCAGCCGTACTTGGAAGTGTCGCGCACCTTGTCGCATTGGAAGCACGCGGACTTGCCGTCGACAATGACGTAGTACGAGCCGACGACCAAGGTCGCGAGGCCCGCCGCCGCCAATGCAATGCCAGAATACGCGGCGAAGCCGCCCGAGCTTTTCGCTTCCGCCGGCGGAACAGCCGGCGCGGTCACCAGAGGCAGTGTGGGTGGTGGAACCGGTGGCGCGGCGGACGGAGGGATCTCCGGCGCGGCTTCTACCGGTCCGCGCAAACCCTGTTCGATCAGCCCCTGGGTCAGGAGCGCGGCCGAGCCCCACAGATCCTGCTCGTCGCAGATGGGGCAATCGCGCCCATCCTTGCCCAGCAGCTTGCTCTCGTCGGCGTTCCACAGAGCGATAGTCAGCTTGAAGCTCTCCTTGGCGAAGCGCGCCTGCACATGCAGCACGAGCGACGCGCCCGTCGCCGCCGCGATCTGGGGCAGGCAGCCCGGGATCTCGCAGTGAAGCAGCCGATCGGGCAGGGCTGCGGATGGCACCAGCGTGATACCATTGCGCTTGACCACCTCCACGATCTCCTTGCGCAGACGCTCCTTCGTGCCTTTCGAAAGCTGGCTGGCCGAGGAGGATTCGATGACCACGAGACGTTTGTCATCCGTCGTCGCCGCATCGGCCAAGGCAGAGCTGCGCACGAGCAACCACGCGAGCGCGGCGAGATAGATGAAGCGAAAGTTCATGCCCGGACGTTTTCCCATCCTGACAGTGCCGTCAAGGTTCTTCACCGCTTTTGCTCGGCCGCCTACACGACCACGACCGCTATGGCTTGCGCGGAAGCGTACTCTCTTGCAAGCGCGCATGGGCAATGCTCAGGCGATCGCGCAGGAGCACGTTTCCGGGTTCGAGCGCGATGGCCTTGGTGTATTCCTGCTCGGCCTGCGCGAAGCGCCCCATCTTGAAATAGGTGTTGCCCACGATCGCATAGGCCTCGGCGCCACCGCCCGCGGTCACGGCGCGCTTGCCTTCTTCGAGGGCGCGCGGCCAGTCACGGGCATTGAAAGCATCTCGAGCCAGGCCCAGGTGATCGGGCTTCGCGGGCAGACCCGGCACCTCGGTACTCGCTTCGACGCGCTTCGCTGGCGCCAACGGCCGCATCTCTTTCGCATCGACTTTCGCATCGAGGCTGGTGTGCGGAACGGTGGCCGGCGGCAAAGCCGCGACCGGCACGGATGGCATCTCCGGCACGCGCGGCAGCGCTGGCACCGGCGCGGGAACATTCGCAGGCGACGATTGGGAAACACTCAGGCTTGGCGGCGCCACCGCGGCCTTGTTGCGTTCCACGCTCAGACGCAGCCAGAGCAGCACGCACAAGCCCACCAGTCCTCCAACCGCGATGGGCGCGATGAAGCGCAGCTTCTGCCGGAGAGCATTCGCGGGCGGAACAACGTCCACCTTGGGTAGGCTGCTGCTTCGCGAGCGCCTTCTTTCGGGCAGGCCTTCGTTGTCAAGCAGGTGGCGCGAGGACTCGACCAGCTGACGCCGGTCCGCCCTTTCCTGCTCGGGCGCGAAGATTTCCTTCATGGCCAGGGACAACCACAGCTCTGGGTGCACCTCGGGCGGAATGAACACCGCGAGGGCGCGACGAAGCTCGTCCGCGTTCGCGAATCGGTTCTCGGGGAGCACGCTGGTGGCCTGTTTCACCACGGCATCCAGCTCGGACGGCACCTCCGAATTGAACATCGACGGCATCTGGTGCTCGCCGCGCGAGATCCACATCAGGATCTCGCCCTCGGTTTCGGGCTGTCTGGTCTCGCGCCCCTTGTCGCGAATCGTGCCCACCGGCCGCTGCGTGAGGAGTTGCCACAAGAGCACGCCGAGCGCGTAGATATCGGTCCGCCGGTCGAGTTTGTCACCCGGTCGAAGTTGCTCAGGCGCAAGATGCCACAGCTTACCGGCGGCCCGATGGTGGCTTGGGCTTTCACCGTGCAGATCCGACGATGCGATGCCGAAGTCGAGCAGCTTCACTTCACCGGCATAGGTCAGGCGCACGTTGGGTGGGTTGATATCGCGATGAACCAGATTCAAGCCTTCGAAGTCGTGCGCGTATGACAGCCCGCGCGCGATCTCGGCCACGATATAGACCGCCACGGGAACCGGAAGCACTCGCCCCTGTGCAGCCATCTTCTCGAGCAGAGCCGAAACGTCGTGCCCCTCGACGAACTCCTGCACGAGGAAGACCTCGCCCTCGACCTCGCCGATGTTGTGCGTGTGGGCCAGGTTGCTGTGAACCAACTGGCGCGCCAGATCGGCCTCGTGCCGGAAGTGGCGCACATGATCGGGCTGCGAGGCAAGCGCGGGCAAAAGCCGCTTGACCACGCACAAGGTCTCGAGCTCGCGATGCCCCGACATGGCCAGATACACTGCCCCCATGCCACCTTCACCGAGTGGCCTCAATAGGACGTAGGCCCCGAATTTCTGAGGCAGTCGCGATTTCAACCCGCGCATTCTATGCCCGGTTGCCCGGCCAGGCATGTTTTCGCCACCTTCCACTCGGAAGAACGTGCGGCACCGCGTGCCTCAGATGTCCGTGCTGCCCTTCGCAACGATGACCACAATAGCCAGTCGCAAAGGTTCCAGGTCGCGCTCGATGGCCTCCAGCATATTGAGCAAGCAATTGCGATCGGCTCTCACAGGACCACAGCGTCGGCAAGAACCCGCTCACGAAACCGATCTCCGAGGCCCCGCGCACTGACCACGTCGACGCGGCAGCCCAGGACAGCCTCCAGATCCAGCATGAGCTCGCCATGGTCCATGAGACTGCGCCCAGTATCGAAGTCGACGACTAGGTCAAGGTCGCTGCCCGCAAACGCGTCGCCGCGCGCGACGGAGCCAAATACCCGCACATTGCGCGCGCCGTGGCGACTCGCCAGCGCGATGATTTCATCTCTGCGCTGCCGAAGATGGTCGAGCGTTAGTCCCGGCATCTGCTTCACCCGCTCAGTAGGCTACGCCGCCCCGAGCGCCGCCGCAACTGACCGTCCTGATGCCGCTGAAAGTCTCGCCGAGACCAAGCCACACGCAACCGTCGATGCGTTGACAGCGGCCAAACTGCGCCTGCAGCCCTGTTGCCGGACATGGATCCTTGCGATCTCGATCTGATCCTGACCAGTCTCCAGCGTCCTTTTGGTTCGGGACGTCGATTCTTCCTGCGTGAGGTTCGTCCCGGTGTCCGCGTCTTCTGACGAATCTTTCGTGCTCGAAGTATTCGCGGCCTTGGAATCCGCCCGTCCTGGTTGCTCCCGAGGTCCGACCGTCGTACCTTTATCTCATGTCCATCCCCGTGGAGAAGCTGACCGAAGAGATGCTCGCATTGCCCTCCGAGGCGCGCGCGCTGCTCGCGGACCGCCTCGTCGAAAGTCTCGATCCACTTGCGGACGATGAAGTTCGCGCTTCCTGGGCTGCGGAAGCGATTCGCCGTCGTGATGAAATCCGGTCAGGCAAGGTGGAGGCGATTCCGGGAGACGTTGTCGCCGCGCAGGTTCGATCCGCTCTTCGCAAATGAAACATGCGTTTCACCCGGACGCGTTCGCGGAGTACCTTGCCGCCGCAAGTGCCTACGAGGCTGGCCAACCAGGGCTGGGCGCGCGATTCATCCAGAGCGTAGAAAGTGCTATCGAGGGCATCTGCCAAGCTCCCGAACGCTGGACGATCCTGGACCAGGATGTCCGTCGACGACTGACCCGAGTTTTCCCCTATACCATTCTGTATGTCATCGAAGAGTAGTCGCCGATGGTGCCGCTGATGTGCCAGTTGTTCTGGGTGACGTCCGAGGTGAGCGGATAGCTGCCACCGGAGAATGGATATACGTACTCACCTCCGCCCCCAAGGTTCGTGAAACGGACCTGGGTGGTATCCGCCGTGCCAGCGTAGGTGAAATCCGTGATGAGCGCCTGGAGAACTGGACACAGTATGCCCGACCCAGCCGAGGTGCCGCCAGTTCCGGTCGAGCCTCCACCCGTGCCGACCGCTCCGCCGGTGCCGACCACCCCGCCCGCCCCACCCCCCCCGCCCGCACCAACCACCCCGCCCGTAACAACCACTCCGCCGGTGCCGACCACCCCGCCCGCACCGCCTGCGCCAGCGGTACCAACCGCGCCGCCAGTACCAGGCGCTCCGCGAACGAAGTGAGCGGATGCCAGTCGACGACCGAGTCCATCATGGACGCGCGCAGCGCGGCCTCGCGTGGACGGAGGCGGGCTTTGCCCGCCGAAGTCGGAGCGCGGGAAGGTTTGGAAACCCTCTCAGGGTTTCCATTACAAAAACCTCCGTTCCCGGAGAACTCGTCCCGGCGTAAGCCCGCCGAGGCCGAGCGAAGCGAGGGGGTGGTAGGGCGGGAGGCGGGTGCCGAGGGCCGAGCGCCGCTCTCCCGAATGTTAGCGGAGGACCGCCACCCTATCCCCGAACACCTGCTCCAGCTTCGCCAAGAGCTCGTCCGACGCCTCGACCTTGAAGTCATCCCCCAAGTCGAACACCGTCTCGCTTCGCTGCGGGATCTCCAGCCGCAGGCGCGTGCGACAGGTACCAGGAAACTGAACCAAAAGCTTTTGCAGTGCCGTGAGCTGATCCCCATTCAACAGATCCGCGTTCAGGCGCACGTCCAGCATGGTGCTGCGCTCGGCGCGAATCGACGTCAGCAATTTCGCATCGACGAAGCGTAGCCGCTCGCGCGGATTTTCGCTGTCGCCCCAGGGCACATCCACCGTGCCGGTGACCAGCAAGGGATCGCCCTTGGTCAGCACGTCCCGGTATTCCTCCAGCTTGGACGAGGCCACGTGGAACTCGATTTGTCCGTGTTGATCCTCCAGTTTGAAGAAGGCATATTTGCCCGTGCCGCTCTTGATCTGCCGCTCTTGATAATCCGAAACCACGCCGCCCAAAATGACCTCGGCGCGTCCGCCGCGCTCTGTGCAGTTGCTGGTGAGGGCGTTGGCGAATCGGCGCAGCTCCCCCGAGAATCGATCCAGCGGATGTCCGCTGATGTAGAAGCCAAGGCTCTCTTTCTCGAAAGCCAGCAACTGCTTGGGCGTCCACTCCTCGCCTTCGAGGTAGATGTCCTCAGCGGGCGGCGGCGGCTGCCCCGCCGAACCGCCACCGAACAGCGACAGGAGCGACGTCTGTCCGCTGTCCCGTTCACGCTGGGTCGCCGCGGCCGTGTCGATGGCCGGACCGATGGCCTGGAACATCTTGGCGCGGCTGACCTTCTTCACCTCCGCGATGCCGTCGAAGGCGCCGGCTTTCACCAGCGCTTCGAGCACCTTGCGGTTGACCTTGCGCGTGTCCACGCGTTGGCAGAAATCGACCAGGGAAAGAAACCTGCCGCCCCCCACGCGCGCGGCGCGAATGACCTCGACCGCGCCTTCGCCCACGCCCTTGACCGCCGCCAGTCCGAAACGAATGGCCTTTTGCGCGGGTGCGGGAGTAGCGGGAGTTGCGGCTGCGACCTTCGCCTCGCTCTTGCGCCGCCCGCGCTTGGGCTCCGCGGCCGGCACGGGCTCGTCCATCACCACGGTAAAATCCGCGTCCGATTCGTTGACGTCCGGTCGCAAGACGCGGATCCCTTGCGAGCGCGCCTCGGCGATGCACTTGACGACCTCTTCGGTCTTGTCCTTCTCGCAGGTGAGCAAGCCAGCGAAGAACTCGACGGTGAAGTGGCACTTCAGATACGCGGTTTGATACGTCAAGAGGCCGTAGGCCGCCGAGTGGCTGCGGTTGAACCCGTAGCCCGCAAATTTCTCCATCAGGTCGAAGACGCCCTCGGCGATTCTTGCGTCGACCTGTTTGGCCTCGGCGCCCTTCATGAAGGTCGCCTTCTCCTTGGCCATGACCTCGACCTTCTTCTTGCCCATGGCCCGGCGGAGCAGGTCGGCCTGGCCGAGCGAGTAGCCGGCCAGCGCCGAGGAGATCTGCATGACCTGCTCTTGGTAGACGATGACCCCGTAGGTGTCGCGCAGGATGTTCTCCAGCGACGGATGCGGATACTCGACCTTCTTGCGCCCGTGCTTGCGCTCGACGAAGTCGTCGACCATGCCGCCCTCGATGGGGCCCGGCCGGTAGAGCGCGCCCGCGGCCACGATGTCCTCGAAGCAGTCGGGCTTGAGCTTCTTGAGCAGGTCGCGAAAGCCCGACGATTCGAGCTGGAACACGCCGGTGACGTCGGCCTTCGAGATCATGGCGTAGACCTTGGCGTCGTCGAGCGGGAAAAGCGCGGGGTCGAGACCTTCCTCGCCCTTACGCTTGCGTTCGGCATTGATGAGCGCAACCGCGGTGGCGATCACGGTCAGCGTCTTCAAGCCGAGGAAGTCGAACTTGACCAGTCCGACCTTCTCCACGTCGTTCATGTTGAACTGCGTGGCGATGGTTTCGGTCTCTTGGCCGGCTGGTCGGAAACACGGAACGTACTCCCACAACGGATTCTCACCGATCACGACGCCGGCTGCGTGCGTGCCGGCGTGGCGGTTCAAGCCTTCCAGGGTCTGGGCAATGTCGAGCAGCTCGCGGTAAGGGCCGTCGTAGAGCTCTTTGAGCCGGGGTTCGTTTTCGATGGCCTTGGCCAGTGGCGGCGATTTGCCCTGGATGGGCTCGGGCACCAGCGTCGCGACCTTGTTGCCATCGGCGGGCGTCATGCCGAGAGCGCGCGCCACGTCGCGGATGCAACTGCGGGCCTTGAGCTGGTGCATGGTCACGATCTGGCCGACGTTGTTCTTGCCGTACTTGCGCGTAACGTAGCTGATGACCTCCTCGCGCCGGTTCATGCAGAAGTCGACGTCGAAGTCGGGCATGGAGATGCGCTCGGGATTGAGGAAGCGCTCGAAGAGCAGCTTGTTGACGATGGGATCGATGTCGGTGATGCGGACGCTGTAGGCGACCAGCGAGCCCGCGCCCGACCCGCGGCCCGGCCCGACGGGTATGCCATTCTCCTTGGCGTACTTGATGAAATCCCACACGATGAGGAAATAGCCCGAGAAGTTCATCTTGCGGATCACGCCCAGCTCCAGCTCCAGGCGGGCGCGGTACTGATCCGGATCGAACTTCTGGCCCAGGCGCTGAGCAGTGGCCAAACGTTCGCCCAGGCCCTTGTTGGCCTGCTCGGTCAGATACGAGTCGGCGTCGTAGCCCTCGGGAACCTTGAATTGCGGTAGATGCGTCTCGCCCAGCTTGAGCTCGACGTTGCACATATCCCCGATGCGCGCGGCGTTCTCCAGGGCCTCGGGCAGATCCTTGAACAGGACGTTCATTTCCTCGGGCGAACGCAGGTAGTAGGCGTCCGTCGAGTGATGCATGCGCTTGCCGTCGTTGACCGTGGTCTTCATGCCCACGCACATCAGGATCTCGTGCGCGCGCGCATCCCGCCGTTCAAGGTAGTGGCAGTCGTTGGTGGCAATGATGGGAATGCCGGTCTTCTTGGAAATCTCGATGATGCCGGCGTTTACCTTTTCCTGCTCGGGCACGCCGTTGGCCTGCACCTCAAGGAAGTAGTTGCCCCGGCCCATGATGTCGTCGTATTCGCGCGCCACCTGTTCGGCCACCGGCATGCCGCTGTGGAGAATCGCGCGCGATACCGCGCCGCCAAGACACGCGGACAGCGCCACCAACCCCTCGGAGCGCTCGCGCAAGAGCTTCCGATCGATGCGCGGGTTGTAATAGAAGCCCTCGAGAAACGCCATCGAGTTGAGGTACGACAAGTTCTTCCAGCCCGCGTTGTTCTTGGCCAGAAGCACGAGGTGGTGGCTCCTGCGCTCGGAGCGATCGAAACGATCCTCGGCGACATAGGTTTCGCAACCGAGAATGGGCTTGACCCCATGGGCTCTCGCTTTCAGGTAGAAATCGAGC
>OBLT010000129.1_pt1 | contig 57236 bp, 52 predicted proteins | sample 1518721 | NCBI WGS metagenome assembly OBLT01 (sample SAMEA3539307, study PRJEB22396) | soil metagenome | biome: tundra; feature: field; material: soil | place: USA | collected 2010-05 | depth 0.15 m | reverse complement strand
AAGGCCGATGAAGTACAGATTCTGAAGTACGCGCTGCACAACGTCGGGGCGAGCTTCGGCAAGACCGTGACCTTCATGCCCAAGCCGCTGGTCGGCGACAACGGCAGCGGCATGCACGTGCACCAGTCGCTGTCCAAGGATGGCAAGAACATCTTCGCCGGCGACAAGTACGCCGGACTGTCGGAAGCCTGCCTGTACTACATCGGCGGCATCATCAAGCACGCCAAGGCCATCAACGCTCTGACCAACGCCACCACCAACAGCTACAAGCGGCTCGTGCCTGGCTTCGAGGCGCCCGTGATGCTGGCCTATTCGGCACGCAACCGCTCGGCCTCGATCCGCGTGCCGTGGGTGTCGAGCCCGAAGGCGCGCCGCATCGAGGTGCGCTTTCCGGATAACACCGCCAATCCGTATTTCGCGTTCGCGGCCATGATGATGGCCGGCCTCGATGGCATCCAGAACAAGATGCACCCGGGCGACCCGGCCGACAAGGATCTATACGATCTGGAGCCTGAAGAGGCCAAGCACATTCCGACCGTGTGCCATTCGCTGGACATGGCGCTCGAGGCCCTCGATAAGGATCGGGAATTCCTAAAGCGCGGCGGCGTGTTCACGGATGACGTGATCGATGCCTATATCGGCCTCAAGATGCAGGAGGTCACGCGCCTGCGCATGACCACGCATCCGGTTGAGTTCGATATGTACTACAGCGTCTGAGGTGAGCGTGGCGCGTGGCGCGGTGAACGCAGCAGGCCGCGCCCATTTTTGTGCGTCATGGCCGCGAAGCGGTATGCTTAGGGCTAATGCGACCCATCGTGTACCGCTGCCTCGTGGCCCTGAGCCTGCTCGCGCTGGGCGGGTCAGGGCTAGCGGCCACCACCTATCGCTGGGTCGATGCGCAAGGCGTGGTGCACTACTCCGATACCCCGCATCCCGGCGCCCAGGAGATTCAGCTGACGGGCGCGCAGACCTATCACGGCACGCCGGCCACCGCGCCGCCCGTCGCCGCGCCGCCGCCGGCCGAGCGCGCCAATGCCTATCAATCCTGCGCGATCACGCAGCCGGCGCCCGAAACCTCGCTGTACGCTCCCGACTCGGTCGATGTCAGTGTCCGAGTGAATCCTGCGCTGCGTCCGGGCGATCAACTCGGCGTGTTGGTCGACGGCGTGGCACTGCAACCGGTGGGGGATGGGGCCACTTTCCAGGTCCTGCAGCCCGATCGCGGGACGCACACCGTCAGCGCGGAGGTGCGCGATGCGCAAGGCACGGTCCTCTGCAGCGCCGCCGCGGTCACGTTCTCCGTGCAGCGACCCTCGGTAAACACGCCGGCCTCCCCGGTCAAGCCTCACTGAGGGCAGCCGCCATCGCGGAGCGACGCGATGGCCATTGAATATTTCAGCCCTTCGCCGCTGTCGCATTTCGATCCCGCCGATCTGCTCGACGGCCTCTCGACGGGTGTCATCGTGCTCGATGCGCACCTGTGCGTGGTGTACGCCAATGTCGGCGCGCAGGATCTGCTCGCCGTGGGCCTGAACCAGGCCCGAGGCCGCCCGCTCACGCAGCTGTTCGACGACTCACAGGCATTGGACCTGCTGCTGCGCCGCTCGCTCGAGCGCGGCGAGCCCTATGCCGGGCACGAGATCCCACTGACGCCGAGCGTCAAGCAGGGCCACCGTGAGCCGGTCGTGGTCGACGTGACCGTGACACCGCTGGAAGGACAGGTGACCGGCACGCATCTGCTGATCGAGCTCGCCGATGCCCGCACGCGCCAGCGGATCTCGCGCGAGAGCGAGATGCTGTCGCGCCTCGACGGCAGCCGGCTCATGATTCGCCAGCTCGGCCACGAGATCAAGAATCCGCTCGGCGGACTGCGCGGCGCGGCGCAGCTGCTCGATCGCGAGCTGCACGACGGCTCGCTCAAGGAATACACCACAGTCATCATCAATGAGGCCGACCGGCTGCGCGCGCTGGTCGACAGCATGCTCGGTCCGTCGCGTCCGCCGCAGAAGGTTTCGGTCAACATCCACGAGCTCTGCGAGCACGTGTTTCACCTGCTGCGCAGCGAGGCCGCCGCGGGCATCGCCATCGAACGCGATTACGATCCGAGCCTGCCCAATGGGCAGTTCGATCGCCACGAGATCATCCAGGCGCTGCTCAACGTCGCGCGCAACGCGCTGCAGGCGGTCGACCCGGCCAGTGGCCGGGTGACATTGCGTACGCGAGTGCTGACCAATATCAACATTGGTACGGTGCGCCATCGCCTGGTTGCAAACATTCAGGTCGAAGATAACGGACACGGCGTGCCGCCGGAGTTGCAACGCAGCGTGTTCTACCCACTGGTTACCAGCCGCTCGACCGGTACCGGACTGGGACTGGCGGTGGCGCAGGACCTGGTGGCGCGACATCGCGGCATCGTCGAGTTCGAGAGCCGGCCCGGTCATACGCTTTTTTCACTCTTACTGCCGCTGGAAGGTGCCGAATGACTGCTCAACCACTGCGTGTCTGGCTGGTCGATGACGACACCTCCATACGCTGGGTGCTCGAACGCGCGCTCAAGAACGGCGGCATGGTGCCCAAGGCGTTCGATGCCGCGGAGCCCGCGCTCGCAGCGCTGCGCAATGACACACCGGATGTGTTGATTACCGACATTCGGATGTCCGGACAGTCGGGACTCGATCTGTTGCGCCGGGTCCATGATGCCCATCCGGAGCTGCCGGTCATCGTCATGACGGCGTACTCGGACTTGGGCAGCGCGGTCTCGGCCTACGAGAGCGGCGCCTTCGAATATCTTGCCAAGCCCTTCGACATCGACCAGGCCGTCGATCTGGTCAAGCGCGCCGCCGCTGCCGGCGTGCGCAGCGTCGAGAGTGCGGTGTCGACGCCGACGATCCCGGAGCTGCTCGGCCGCGCGCCGGCGATGCAGCAGGTGTTCCGCGCCATCGGCCGCCTGTCGCGCTCGAGCGTGAACGTGCTGATCACGGGCGAGTCGGGTACCGGCAAGGAGCTCGCCGCGCGTGCATTGCACGAGCACAGCCCGCGCGCGAACAAGCCGTTCATTGCGCTGAACACTTCGGCGATTCCTGCCGAGCTGCTCGAGTCCGAGCTGTTCGGCCACGAGAAGGGCGCCTTCACCGGCGCCGACAGTCTGCGCCGCGGCCGCTTCGAGCAAGCCGACGGCGGCTCGCTGTTTCTCGATGAGATCGGCGACATGTCGACCTCGCTGCAGACGCGGCTGCTGCGTGTGCTGGCTGAGGGCGAGTTCTATCGCGTGGGCGGTCAGACGCCGATCCGCGTCGACGTGCGCGTGATCGCCGCCACCCACCAGAACCTCGAAGAGCGTGTGCGCAACAATCAGTTCCGCGAGGACCTGTTTCATCGCCTCAATGTGATTCGCATCGAGCTGCCGCCGCTGCGCGCGCGGCACGAGGACGTGCCCGATCTGCTCGAGCACTACATGCGCCTCGCGGCCCAGGAGCTCGGCGTCGAGCCCAAAGCCCTGACCAACGATGCGCGCGACAAGCTCAGCGCCTATGCGTGGCCCGGCAACGTGCGCGAGCTGGTCAATCTGTGCCGCCGCTTCACGGTGCTCGCGCCCGGCAACGAGATCCGCGCCGAGGACCTGCCGCCGGAAATCACCGGCGCAGTCGCCAGCACCACACCGGAGCAGGATTGGACCTCCTCGCTGGCGCAATGGGCCGACCGCCAGGCGCTCTCGTCGCCGCGGCCGCCGCGGCCGCTGCTCGATGATGCGCTGCCGGCGTTCGAGCGGACTTTGATTCGCGTGGCACTCAAGCACACGCAGGGCCACAGACAGGACGCCGCGAAGCTGTTGGGCTGGGGCCGCAATACACTCACGCGCAAGCTCAAAGAGCTCGGCATGGGCGACGTCGACGATCAGGAGTGAGGCGGGGCGGGCAGCCGCCGCCGCCGGAAATCAGCGAGGATCTCGCGCGCGGCGTTGTGGCCGGGCGCGCCCGTGACGCCGCCACCCGGGTGCGTACCCGATCCACACATGTACAGTCCGGGCAAGGGCCCACGATAGTCCGCGTACCCGAGCATCGGGCGCGCCGAGAACAGCTGATCGAGCTGCAGTGCGCCGTGAAAGATGTCGCCACCGATGAGCCCGAAAGTCCGCTCCAGGTCCAGCGGGCTCATGATCTGACGCCCGAGCACCGCGCCCTTGAAATTCGGGGCGTAAGCATTGACGGTGTCGATCATCAGATCCGCCACGCGCTCGCGATGCGTGTCCCAGGATTCGCCGTTCGGCAATTGTGGCGCGACATGCTGGCAGAACAGGCTGGCGACGTGCTGGCCCGGCGGCGCGAGGCTGTCATCCACGGTCGAGGGAATCAGCATCTCGACGATCGGCTGCTTCGACCAACCCAATGAGCGGGCGTCGAAGTAGGCCTGCTCCATGTAATGCAGCGTCGGGGCCATGATGATGCCGGCCGTATGGTGATCGGCCAGACTTTTGCCGGGGCGGCAGCTGAAATCGGGAAGCTCGCAGAGTGCGACGTTCATGCGGAACGTGCCCGAGCCGCAACGCCACTGGCTCATGCGTTCACGAAATTCCGCCGTCAGCACGGCCGGGTCGAGCAGCTGCTGGTACAGGAGCTTCGGGTTCAGATTCGACACCACCGCTCTGGCGCGAATCGCTTCACCGGCCTCAGTCACCGCTCCGACCGCGCGGCCCCGTTCGACCATGATCTCGCGCACCGGGCTCTGCAGACGAATGTCCACGCCGCGCGCGACCGCGCAGCGCGCCATGGCCTGCGTGATGGCGCCCATGCCGCCGACGGCATGTCCCCAGACGCCCTTTTTGCCATTGACCTCGCCGAATACGTGATGCAGCAGCACGTACGCCGAGCCCGGGGTATACGGGCTCGCGTAGTTGCCGACGATGCCATCGAAGCCGTACACGGCCTTGATCGGATCGCTTTCGAACCAGCCATCGAGGTAATCGCCGGCGGAGCTCGAAAACAGCCGCAGCAGCTCGCGCCGCATGTCCAGGTCGAGTCGGCGCAGCCGGCCACCGATGCGGGTCGCCCGCAACAGTTCCGGCAGCGCGGATCGCCAGTTGCCCTGCACGACATTCGGCGGGGTCTGCAGTACCAGATCGCGCAGGACATCGGCAATCAGATCGAGCCGTTCGCCGTAGCCGCTCAGGCGCTGCGCATCCTTGCTCGAGAACTTCGCCACTTCATCTCGTGTGCAGTCCCCGCCGGTGCAGAGATAACGGCCGTCGGCGCTAGGCAGGAAGTTGGACAACACACGCTCGACGATGCGCAGGCCATGACGCGGCAGCTCGAGGTCGCGAATGACTTTTGGATTCAGCAGTGAGACCGCGTAGGCCGCGACTGAATTGCGGAACCCGGGATGAAATTCCTCGGTCACGGCAGCGCCGCCCACCACCGCGCGCCGTTCCAGGACCGTGATCTTGAGGCCCGCGGCGGCCAGATATGCCGCGCACACCAGGCCGTTGTGGCCGCCGCCGATGATCAGTGCGTCGCACTGGGGATCTGCGCGGCCTGCTTTGCTCATATAATTTTGCTCCGTACTCGCAAGGCCATTCACTCAATGTCGAACTGGTTGCAAATGCTCCGGCAGATCCTGGTCAACAATAGCCTCGCCGACTGGCTTGCGGCCGCGCTCGTCTTCCTGCTGACCTTTACCGTGCTGCCTTTACTGCGCGGCTATCTGCGCGCGCGGCGCAGTCACTACGCCAACCGCGATCTGCCCCCGGCGGTGGCGCTGTTCGCCTATCTCATCGAGCGTACCAGCCGGGTCGTGCTCTGGATCGTGGCGCTGTACGTGGCCGATCGTATCCTGACACTGCCCAAGCCTGTCGATCGTGGCTTCGAAATCGCCATCATTGCGGGCTGCTGGCTGCAGATAGGCATCTGGGCCGGCGCGGCCGCGCGCTTCGGATTGCAGCGCCAGCAGGCACGCTCCGGCGATCCGCGGCTGGCCGGCTCGATCGACATCGTGCTGTTCGCGCTGCGGCTGATCATCTGGATCATCGTAGCGCTGCTCGCGCTCGAGAACCTCGGCATCAACGTCGGGCCGCTGATCGCGGGCCTGGGCGTCGGCGGCATCGCCATTGCGCTGGCGGTGCAGACCATACTCGGGGATCTGTTCGCTTCGCTGTCGATCGCGCTCGACAAGCCCTTTGGCGTCGGCGACTCGCTGCGGATCGACAGCTTCGAGGGCGCGGTCGAGCAGATCGGCATCAAGAGCACGCGGCTGCGCAGTGTGACCGGCGAGCAGATCATCATCTCCAATGCCGATCTGCTCAAGAGCCGGGTGCGCAATCTCGGCCGCGCCAGCGAGTGGCGCGCGCTGTTCAACCTGGCCCTGGTCTACGATACGCCGGCGGCGTTGATCGACCAGGTGCCGGTGCTGGTCAAGCAGGCGGTTGCCACCTATGACGGCACGCGTTTCGTTTATTGCCTGCTCAAACTGCTGGGCGAATCGGCGCTGCTGTTCGAGGTGTGCTTCTTTGTCGAGAACGGACCCGGGCGCGACTTGAGTTGCGCGCTCGATCAGGTCAACCGCGAAATCCTGCGCTCCTTCGGGCGGGCCGGCATCAGATTGGCCACTCCGGCGCGCACGGTCTGGCTGCGCGATGAGCGCGCCTATCAAGGCGAGGTGTCGGGCGTGAAGCGGGCCGGTGAGGAGTAGGCCGCAAAGCTCGGCCGCCAGCGCGCCAGAGCGCCGATGCCCGGGAGGCGATCGAGACCGCGCAGCAGCCCGCGCAGTTCGATCCAGCGCGCGTACTGCTGGTAGACCGGATCGAGCGACAGGTGGCGCTCCTCGGTCTTGGCGCGCAGATAGTAGATACCATTGAGCATGCACAGCAGCAGGCAGCAGCGCAGCGATTGCGCGAGACTCACGCTGAGCATAAACGGCATCGAGATCAGCCACCACGACAGGTTTTTGGCCAGATACGCCGGATGCTTGCTGTAGCGATAGGGTCCATTGGTGATGATGCCGCGATGTGTCAGGTTCGAGAACCGGGCGCCGAAGGCAATCGTGGACCAGACGTAGATGACCAGCATCAGCAGGATCAGCGAGCCCCAGAGCGCATAGAGCCCGGGCGAGCCGCCGAGCCACACTCCCCAGCCGCGGCCATTGTCGTAGGCGATGTACTGCGCGCCGATCAGCGACCAGAACGGTTCGTAGCACACCAGCGCCGCAATCCAGCCGAACACGCTCGGCTCGGTCGAGCGGATATGGGTATCGGTGAGCTTGAGCGACATCAGGTAGGTCATCGATACCAGCGCGACATCGATGAAGTAGAGCGTGAAGTAGGCCCAATCGTAGACGCCCCTGAAGCCGTGCAGCTGATTGAGGTTGTAGTGCAACAGCTTGTCGAGGTTGTCGCAGAAATAAGTGAACATCAGTGGCAGGTAGTAGCCTTTGACCAACCAGCCGAGCAGATGCTGGCCGAGCACGCGGCCCGACACATCGTCCCATTGCAGCGTAAGCAGACGGCCCATCTGCCAGAGCGCATCGCGCGGTTCGCGCAGTCGCCGATCCACCCAGTAGATATAGGGCAGCGAGACCAGCGCCCACAACGGCAGCACCACGCGCAGTCCTGCCCAGTAGTTGGCGTAGAAGCCATGGCTGGCGTACTCCGGGAACAGCCAGTACAGCAGCGCGATGAAGCCTACCGAGCCGAGCAAGCCAAGCAACTTGGTCAGGACGCGGGCTGCGCTGCCCGCCGACGGTGCCACGAGCGTGCGCCGCTGCACCTTTTGCCACAGCAGGTCCGGCACGAACACACCCAATGCCGTCGCAGCCATGACGATCAGCGCCAGATGGGCGATCTGGTGTACGGGCGGCCAGAAGTTCAGGACCGTGACGGCCAGCAGCATGCAGATCGCACCGCTCCACGCGACGCCGGCGTGGGTCGCCGAGGCGGGGCGCTCGGGTACGCCCTCTGGCGCTGCGCCGCGCGCCCGGCTCATCTCGGTGCTACCTCGCGCGTGCGTAGACGCGCGTGCCAGGCGAGCGCGATCGCGGCCATAAATATGGGCTCGATAGGCTTGCGGTATCTTCCTTCCATGATGCCTTCGCGCTGCAGCGCCAGGAACAGCAGGCTCATCAGCGCGCAGGCCGGCACCAGCCATTCGCGGCCGCGGTACGCTGCGCGCGCGGCGGCGATCGCCGTCCACAGCACTATGGGCAGCAACAGCCAGCGCGACCATACGCTAAGCCACCCGACCAGTGTGCTGCGATCGTTGTCAGGCCAAGCCTGACCGAAGAACAGATAGCACAGGTTTTCAGCGAAATCGCGCCAGCGCGAGCTCAAGTCCTGCCGGGGGACTTGATGCAGCGCGCGCCGCCAGTCGGCGCGGCCGCGCTGGGGATCAACCTTGATCGCAAGCACGCCCCGCCTGGAAGTCGTCCAATCCGAGAACGGATAAAAAGTCGGGTTGTAGTAGCTCGGGCTGCCGAAGGTGAATACGCCCTGGGAACCGTAATCGATCTGAATGTCTTTGTTGCTGCTGGCGTGGTAGATCTCGTTCAGGTACAGATTCCCGAGCGGTGAGAAGTAACCCAAGACCGCGCGTGCGTGCAGGCCGGCGGGAATCGCCACTGCGGCGCTCAGCGCCAGCGCGAGCATCGCTGCGCGCAGCTTATGCGGCTGCAACGCCCACGCCCAGAACAAGCACAGCACGGCGATCGGCAGCACGACGATGCGAGTGAAGCTGGCCGCCAGCCAGAGCGCGCAGGCGGCGGCGAATGCCCCCCAAGTGCGCTTGCGCACGGCGCGCAGCGTCAGCGCGAACCCATAGCCGGTCAGCGTCAGCAGCAGCGTCTCGGTCATGAAGTAGCCGTACACGCCGAGAAACGCCGGCCACAGCCCGATCAGCACGGCGCTGCCGAGCGCCGACTCGCGCGGCATCAGTTCGCGCAGCGCGCGATACCAGCCGTAGGGCATGGCTGCGCACAACACGCCACAGCCGGTCAGGAGCGTGGCGCTGGAGTTGCCGGCGATCTGCTGCAGCAGAAATATCCACAGTTGGTACAGGTAGGGATCGCTGCTGCCCATGATCGTCGGATGTAGAAAATCGCGGCCGGTTTCCCAATGGCGCAGCGGGTCGGAGTACAGGTGCGTCAGCGGTGAATCGAAAAACGGATATAGCAGCCGCAGCACCAGCACGCAGCCGAAGAGTGTGCTCCATTGAACGTCGCGCGCACTCAGGGTGCGCATTGTCTAGGGCTCTTGCGGCAGGAACAGCCACAGCAGGATGTAGATCAGAAGCCCGGCGCCAAAATAGAGCAGCGTCAGGCAAAAGATCAGGCGCCAGGCCCACGACGGCAGATCCGTGTGGCGGCCCAGACCACCGCAGACGCCGCCGATGAAACGGTCGCTGCGCGAGCGCGCCAGCTGATGCAGGAATGAGCGAGTGCCGTCGACCGGCGGCGCGCCGTCGAGCGCTTGCGTCTTGGCGCGTGCGAATTCCTGCTCGCTGATCACGCCTCGGTCGCGCAGTGACTGCAGCTTCTCGAGCTCTTCCGAGATGCTCATGCACACTCTCGGTTGATCTGCGGGCCCAATTCGAGTGTGCCCACGAGCTGCTCCACGCACTTGAGCCCCTGGGCGCTCAAGTAGTCGGCGATGCCCTGATTGACGCTCCGGCACACCAGCGGCTCGTAGAACAGCGCCGTGCCGATGCCGACCGCGCTGGCCCCGGCAATGATGAATTCCAGCGCATCGTGCGCGTTGCTAATGCCGCCCTGGCCGATGATCGGAATGCGCTGGGGGCCTGCCACCTCGTAGACCTCCTTGACCTTGAGCAATGCGATCGGCTTGATCGCCGGACCCGACAGGCCGCCCTGGCCGTGACCGATCACGGGCCGACGTGTGGCGAGATCGATCGCCATGCCGGTCACGGTGTTGATCACGGCGAACGCGTCGGTGCCGGCATCGATGCAGCGCCGCGCGTTCTCGCGAATATCGGTCTGATTGGGCGACAACTTGGTGATCAGCGGCTTGTTGGTCACCCGGCGGCACGCGGCGACCACGCGTGCGGACATTTCCGGCACGTTACCGAACTGCACTCCGCCCTCCTTGACGTTCGGGCAGGAAATGTTGATCTCGATGGCGTCGATGCGCGACTGGTCGAACCGTCTCGTGACCTCGACGTACTCCTCGATGGTCGAGCCGCAGACATTGGCGATGAAGCGCGTCTCGGTGAAGTCCAGCGTCGGCAGGATCTCGCGCACCACACGATCGACACCGGGATTCTGCAAGCCGATGGCGTTGAGCATGCCGGCGCTGGTCTCATAGAGGCGGTGCGGCGCATTGCCGAGCCGCGCCGCCCCGGTCGTGCCCTTGAGCACGATGGCGCCCGCGTCGCGGTTCGAGAAGCCCTCGATGCGCGTGTATTCCTCGCCGAAACCGACACAGCCGGACAACAGCACGATCGGGGAACTCAGCTCCAAGCCGCAAAAGCGCGTCGCGAGTGCGTTGCTCATAGGCCAATTATCCCGATTTTGGGGGGTATGGCATAGACTCGAGAGCTGCGAGACGCGCGGATTGCCGCCAGCGGGGCTTCGCTAATCAAACTCCGGCTTGATGGGACGCAGCATCAGGCCGCGCACCACTTGCTCGGCGGGGAGCTGCTCGTACAGCACGCCGCAGATGCCCTCGGCGATGGGCATCAGCACGCCTTCGCGCGCGGCCACGCGGCGCAGGGCCAGCGCGGCCGGATAGCCCTCCACCACCTGCCCGATGTTCTGCAGTGCTGCCTCCACGGGGACGCCCTGCCCGAGCGCCAGGCCGAAGCGACGATTGCGCGAGTGGTCGTCGGTACAGGTCAGCACCAGGTCGCCGAGCCCCGCGAGACCCATGAAGGTCTCGCGCCGTGCACCGAGCGCCACGCCTAGCCGCGTCATTTCGACCAGGCCGCGCGTGATCAGCGCAATGCGCGTATTGGCGCCGAACCCTAAGCCGTCGGACAGGCCGGCGCCGATCGCCAGCACGTTCTTGACCGCGCCACCCACCTCGACGCCGGTGATGTCGGTGGAGGTGTAAGCGCGGAAGTTCGCGGAGGACAGGTCGTGTGCGAGCTTCTCGGCGTAATCAATTTCGCTCGAGGCGATGGTCATCGCGGTCGGCAGCCCGGCCCCGACCTCCGTGGCAAAGGTAGGACCGGACAGCACCGCCACGGATCGGCCCGGACCGAGCACTGCGTGGGCCACTTCATTCGGCAGCATGCCGCTGCCCTGCTCGAAACCCTTGGTGGCCCAGCACAGCCGGACCGCCGGCGGCAGCAATGGCTGCAGCTGTTGCAGCAGCGCTCGAAAGCCGTGGCTCGGAACCGCGAGCAGCACGTCGTCGACCCCGTCGATGGCGGCGCCGAGTTCAGGCATCAGATGCAGGCTGTCGGGGAAGGCCGCACCCGGCAGGTAGCGCAGATTCACGCGCTCACGCGCCATGGCCTCGATGTGCGCGCGGTTGCGGCCCCACAGGCGCGCGCGCCGGCCGGCGCGCCCGCACTGGATCGCGAGCGCGGTGCCCCATGAGCCGGCACCGAGCACGGCGATGTCGGCATGCGCAGCGGCGTGCGCCGCTAGGCTCGCCTGCACGGGATACTCCTAGTTTTTTGTGGCGCTCGCCGCCTCGGTCTGTGAATTGGCGTACAGCGCGTCGAAATTGACCGGCGGCAGCAGCAGTTGCGGAAACCCGCCCTGGCTCACGAGTTGCGAGACCACGGCGCGCGCATACGGAAACAGCACGCTCGGGCAGATGCTGCCGATGGCGCGCTTGAACTCGTCGGCCGAAAGGTTCTGCATCACGAACGCGCCGGCCTGTTTGACTTCGACCAGGAACAGCGTCTGCTCGCCCTGCTTGGCCGAGACCGTCACGGTCAGCACGACTTCGCGCAGGTCACCGCCGATCGGCTGAACGTTGGTATTCAGATCGAGCGAGATTTGCGGGTTCCACTCGCCGTTGGAGCGCGGCCCCTGGGGCGCCTCGAACGAGCAGTCCTTCAAATACACGCCCTGCAGCACGAGCGTGGTCGAGGGCGCGGCCGAGTTGGTGGCGAGGGAAGTCTGTTCATTAGCCATGTTATGTCAACCTTGGGACTGGAGTAACGGGTCGAGGCCGCCGGCAGAGTCGAGCTCATGCAGGTCATCCGAACCGCCGATGTGACGCTCACCGAAGAAGATCTGCGGTACCGTGCGCCGGCCGCTGCGCCGGATCATTGTCTCGCGCTGTTCGGGCCGGGCTTCGATGTCGATCTCTTCGAAGCTGGCGCCCTTGGCCGTGAGCAGTGCACGCGCGCTCGAGCAGTACGGGCACCATGATTTGCAATACATCACGATTTGCGGCGCGCTCATGAGGCGCGCTCAGCTGCGTGCCAGCGGCAGATTCTCGGCACGCCAGGCGGCGATGCCGCCGCGCAGGTTGAATACCTTGGTGAAGCCTTGCTGCACCAGCGTGCGCACGGCGCCGGCAGCCGTCATGCCGCGATCGCAGTACACGATCAGCGGGCGCTCCTTGTACTTTTTGAGCGCCTCGGCGGCGCTGGCGATCTGCACGGCGTCGAAGTGGCGGGCGCCGTTGATATGCCCGGCTGCGTACGCCTCGGCGGCGCGCAGATCCAGCACGGTAGCGCCCTGGTTCATGAGCCGGATCACGTCCTGAGGCGCCAGTGCGCCGGCGTTCTGCGAACGCAACCACAGCTCGTATCCGGCCGCGGCCGCGGCGGCGATTGCGGCGAGGGCCGCCAGATACGGGTGGTGGGCGCAGTATTCGAGCAGTCGATCCATAGCCTGCCATTATAGCGACGCGGCGGGGCGTTGCCCTACACTTGCCGCCCACACCTGAGCGACAATGGGCCCTTGAGAACGCCGCGATCCACGCTTGCAATGCTGAGCGCGCTCAGTCTCGTGATCGCCTGTGCAGGGCTCGCCGCGACGCCGCAAAAAACCGAGGCGCAGCTGCGCTCACTGCGCGAGAAGATTGAAAAGATTACGCAGCAGGTGAGCCGCGGCGCGGTCCAGCGCGATCGGCTGTCGGCCGATCTGCGCGCCGCGGAATTGTCCGTCGGTCAGGCGCGCGCAGAGATGGTGCGTATCGGCCGCGAGTACTCCGACCGCAGCGAGCGCCGAGTTGCCCTGAGTACGGACAAGACCCAGCAACAGCGCGCCCTGAACGATGAACGCCTGGCGCTCGCGGGCCAACTGCGGGCCGCCTACCTGATCGGCCGCGAGGAGCCGCTCAAGCTGCTGCTCGCGGCGCGCGATCCGCTGCGCAACGGGCGGATGTTTACCTACTACAGCTACTTCGGTCGTGCGCGCGCCCGCCAGATTGCCGACATCCAAACGCACGTGCAGCGGCTCGATGAGCTCGATACCGAGCTGGCGCAGCAGCAAACCGAACTCGCGACTCTCAAGGGTGCGCAGCAGAGCCAGGTAACGCAGCTCGAACGCTCGCGCGGCGAGCGCCAGAGAGTGCTTGCGAGCCTGGAATCCGAGACCCGCACCCGCGAGCAGAACCTCGCGCGACTCAAGAGCCAGCAGGCCGATCTCGAGCAGCTGTTCAAGGAGCTCAACCGCTCGCTCAAGTCGGTGCCGCCGCCAGACACCGCCACAGCGTTTGGCCGGCTGCGCGGGCAGCTGCCCTGGCCGGTCGCCGGGCACATCACGGCCGCCTTTGGCGATACCCGCGCGAGCGGTGTGAAGTGGGACGGCCTGGTCGTGGCGACCGAGCGCGGGGCACCGGTCAAGGCCGTCTCAGCCGGACGCGTGGTGTACGCCGACTGGCTGCCGGGCCTCGGGCTGCTGGCCATCATCGATCACGGCGAGGGCTACCTGAGCCTTTATGGACATAATGAGCGGCTCTACAAGGCCGCCGGCGAGTCGGTTGCCGCCGGGGAGGTCATTGCGGCCGCCGGGGATACCGGGGGACGACCCGAGCCCGAGCTTTACTTCGAAATCCGGCGCGCCGGCCGCCCCGTCGACCCTCGCCCCTGGTTCAGGGAGCACCGCCCGGGCCCCTAGATTCGTCCCGGAATGCCCGAATAGCGACGTCCGTCAAGGCACGCTGGGCGTCGGTGCGCGATTCTGCGGTTCTGGAGGGAACACCATCACGCATGAGCAAGTCAGCCCCTGAGCGCGCTCCGACGACGCCCTGGTCGTCGTTGGAGCCTTACACCCAGCTATTGCGCGCTTTATTGCCGCGCATGAACAGCTTGAGCGTGTTCGATCCGCATGGCCATATGCATTGGTCGAGTGAAATGTCGGTGGCGCCCGAGATCGCCAGTGTGGTCGCCGAAGCGGTCAAGGATTCGGTGCGCGAGCCGGGCAGCTTCGGCGTGCAACGCATGGCCGGAAGCGAGCCCATTTATCTGTTCTGGCTCATGGCCGATGACGCCGCGGTAGACGCGGCGCCGTTCGTGGTCGTCGCGATCAGTTTCCGCCAGAATTCGGACGGCGAGCAGCGCTCGTTTGCCTTCGTGCACGGCCTCGTGAAGCCGGCGCTCGAATGCCTGCGCCGCGAGCTGCTGGCCCGCCACGAGATCCTCAATCTGCACAGCTCGCTGGCCGAGCAGGACAACGATCTCGAAATGCTGCTGTCGGTCTCCGGCGGCGGACCGGATGCCAAGCCCGAAAGCGCCACTGACCTGAAGGATATTGTTGGCAGCGCTACCGAACATCTCAAGGTCGGCCTGGCCGCATTGATCATTCCGGAGCGCGGCATCGCCGTGGTGCATGCTTCTGCCGAAGCGCCGCTGGATACCTCGCTGCTGGCCAAGGCGCACCGGCACCTGCTGTCGATGGCGCAGGTGCGCCGCGGGGCGGCAATCGTCAACCGCATGGTGCTGCAGACCGGGGCGAGCGAGGTGGCCTACCGCGTGCTGGCCTGTCCGGTTGCGCGGGCCGATGGCCGCTGCGTCGGCGTGCTGGCGCTGTTTCGCGCCGAGACGGCCCCGGAATTCACGCCGCACCATTCGCGCCTGACCGAATTGCTCGCGCGCCGCGTCGCCGCGGTGCTCGCTCACAGCTATGACGCGCTGACCGGCCTGCTGACGCGTCCGGCCTTCGAACAGCGCGTGCGGCGTGCGCTCGAGGACGGCGCGAACGCGACCGGCTCGCCACCGGTGCCGTGGAGCGCGCTGTTCATCGATATCAACCGCCTGCACGTGATCAATGACAATTACGGCATGCCCATGGGCGATCGCGTGATCACTCTTCTGGGTGAGCTGATTCGCAATCGCATGCCGCCCGGTTCCTGCGGCGCGCGCATCTCCGGCGATCGCTTTGCGATCATGCTGCCCGCGGCGCTCGAACCTGCGGCGAAGTTCGCCGAGGCGCTGCGCAAGGGCGCCGAAGAGGTCGGTGCCTCGCTGGGCGATGGCAAGATGCAGGTCTCGATCAGCGTCGGTGTCGCCGCGGTGGAGGCGCGTACCAAGGAGTTCGTGCATGCCTTTGCCGCCGCCGAGACCGCCTGCAAGGCCGCCAACGATCGCGGCCGCAATCGCGTCGAGGTGTATCACGAGGCCGACGTGAGCATCGTTCGCCGCTTCACCGACATCAACCTGATCAGCGATCTGCGCGCTGCCATTAGCGAGAACCGGCTCGAACTCAATGCGCAGCTGATCGTTCCGCTCGGCGGTCACGGCGGCGCGCCGCATTTCGAGATCCTGCTGCGCATGATCGCCGAGAATGGCGAGATCGTCGGGCCGGACCATTTCATGTCGGCAGCGCATCGCTACCAGCTCATGCCGACCCTGGATCGCTGGGTCATCACGCGCGCGATCGAGATGCTCAAGCCGCACTCCGAGCTGCTGCGCAGCAGCCCGGTGGTGTTCTCGATCAATTTCTCCGGCCAGTCGCTGCAGGATGCCGATTTCACCGAGTATGTCGCGCGGCTGATCGAGAGCAGCGGACTGGCTCCTTCGGCGCTGTGCTTTGAACTCACCGAGAGCGCTGCGATCGGCAATCTCGCGCGCGCCGAGGCGCTCATGCACCGTCTGCGCAAGCTCGGCTGTAACATCGCGTTGGATGATTTCGGCACTGGCCTGAGTTCGCTCGCGTATCTGCGCACGCTGCCGATCGGCATGCTCAAGATCGACGGCAGCTTCGTGCGCGATGTGCTCAAGGATCCGCGCGCCGAGTCGATGGTGGCGGCGATCGCGCAGCTCGCGCGCGCCATGTCGCTCACGACGGTCGCTGAATACATCGAAACCGACGAGATCCGTACGCGCATCGAGTCGCTCGGCGTCGATTACGGCCAGGGTTTTGCGATCGCGCGGCCCGTGCCGCTGGCCGATGTGCTCGCGGAATTGCCGCTGTACCTGGCCGCCGCCCACCCCAGTGGCGTGTGGCCGCACGAGGTGAGCCTGCCGATGGCGAGCGGTGCGGCTTGAGCGCCGCTGCGCGCGGCTGACGAAACGATTTTGGCGCGAGCCCGCGCCCCTGTAATATTGATCACCATGTCGATTCGCGCCCGCCTGACCCTCGCAATGCTGCTCGGCCTGCTGCTCGGCGTATCGCTGTCGGTCGCGCACGGCGTGCTGGCGGAACGTGAGCCGCCAGGCAGCGCCGCCCTGCCCTGGGGCGATGCACGGTTGCTGGCCGAAGTGATCCAGCGCGTACGCGACAACTATGTCGATGCGGTCGAAGACCACAAGCTCATGCAGAACGCCATCCGCGGCATGGTCGAGGCGCTCGACGACCACTCGACCTTCCTGAGTCCCGACGAATTCGAGGACATGAAAGTCAGCACCAGCGGCGCCTATGCCGGCATCGGGGTTGAAGTGGCGCCGGGCAAGGAGGGCGTCAGCGTCGTGCGGCGCATGCCCAATTCCCCAGCCGAACGCGCCGGCATCGAAACCGGCGACATCATCGTCAGAATCGACGACATCGCCGTCGATCCGGCCGATATCGAGACGGCGATCGCGCGCATGCGAGGGCCCGAGGGAAGTCCGATCCGTCTCGCGGTCCGCCGCGCCGGCAGTGCGACGCTGCTGGATTTCAAAGTTGCTCGGGCGCAGGTGCAGCTGCAGAGCGTCGCCGCCGAAATGCTGACGCCGGAGTATGGCTATCTGCGCATCACGAGCTTCACCGATACCACGGCTGGTGAGCTCGAGCGGGCGGTCGAGAGACTTGAGCGACGCGGCACCGCGAAACCGAAGGGCTTTGTGATCGACCTGCGCAACAATCCCGGTGGCGTACTCGATGCCGCGGTGCAGGTCGCGGACGATTTCCTCGACCGTGGCACGATCGTCAGCGCCGAGGGGCGCACCCGCGAGGCCAGGTTCCGGATGGAAGCCAAGCCCGGAGATATCAGTAACGGCGCCACGCTGGTGCTGCTGGTCAACAGCGGCTCGGCCTCGGCCTCGGAGATCCTGGCCGCCGCATTGCACGATAACCACCGCGCAACGCTGATCGGACGGCGAACCTACGGCAAGGGCTCGGTACAGACCATCATGCCGTTGTCCGACGGACAGGCACTGAAGATCACGACCTCACGCTACTTCACGCCTTCGGGCATGTCGATCAACGGCATCGGCATCGTGCCCGATACGGTGCTCGACGGCCCGGAACAACCGCCGGCCGAGATGGACCTGGCGGAGGACGCCGCGGTGTCGACCCTGTCCCGGCGTGATCCGCAGGTTTTACTGGCACTGCAGAGCCTGTCGGGCCATCCCGGGCAGATCGCCCGCGGTGCGTCCGTCGCGCAGTGATAGTCGATCTGTTCCTGCATCTCGACCATCACCTGGTCGATCTGTTCATGCGCTATGGCGAGTGGATCTATGCGATCCTGTTCGCGATCATCTTCGCCGAGACCGGATTTGTCGTGACACCCTTCCTGCCGGGCGACTCGCTGTTATTCGGCGTCGGTGCACTGGCGGCGGTGGATCGCAGCGGCACCCTCAAGGTGGGGTGGCTGTTCCTGCTGCTGGCCGCGGCGGCCATCGCCGGCAATTCGTTGAACTACGCCATCGGGCGCGGGCTCGGACAGCAGGCCTTCAGCGGGCGCTATCGCTTCTTCAAGCTCTCGCACCTGCAGCGCACGCAGCAGTACTTCCGCCGCCATGGCGGATTGACGGTGCTGCTGTCGCGCTTCATGCCGATCGTTCGCACCTTCGCGCCGTTCGTCGCCGGCATTGGCTGCATGCCCTACCATCGCTTCCAGGCTTTCAACGTGGTCGGTGGTGCGGCGTGGGTGGCGCTGTTTGTGTTCGGCGGTTTCGCTTTTGGCAATGTGCCCTGGGTCAAGACGCATTTCAGCGTGGTCACCCTGATCGTGATCGCGATCTCGCTGCTGCCGATGGTGGTGGTCGCGATACGCGAGCGGCGCAGCATCACGCCGCCAAGCGCGTGATTCCATGGCCGACGGCACGCGAGGTTACGCGCAACGGGTCGACATCCGCGCTGATATCGAGGTGGTCTGGCGGGCGTTGCTCGAGCCGACGACGCTCGCGCTCTGGTACGCGCCCGGCGCGCGCGTCGATGCTCGCGAAGGCGGGATCTATTGCGTGCGTCACGGCGACGATCTTGAACGTGAGGCGCACATCGATGTATTCCTGCCGCCGCGCCGCTTGCGGCTGATCTACATGCCATTGCCCGGCCTGCCGGACGAAGGGGCTGTGATGGTCGAGGATTTTCTGCTCGACCGCGACCCGGCGGCCGCGCGCGCGGAGGGGGTCGGCGCCGTCACGGTGCTGCGCCTGATGGGCTCGGGCATTCCGGAAGGCAGTGACTGGCATGCCACCTACGTGGCACTGCGCTGCGGCCGGGAGCGCGCGCTATTGCGTTTGAAGGTGCTGCTCGAGCGGCCGCCGGGGCGCACCGGCCCACAGTTCGGCCGCCTTACCGGGCTTTAGCGACGCGATAGAGCAACACGGCGAGCGCCGCGAACATCGCCAGGCCGAGCAGGCTGCCGCCCGTCCCGCCGAGCTGCAGGGATGCGGGCAGCGCCAAGACGTCGGCTCGACCCGAGGCGACGATGGGTATGGCCAGAACCACTCCGGTCAAGGATTCCCCGGCGATCATGCCGGCGGCAAACAGCATGCCGCGCCCGCCGAGGCTCTCGGTACCGCCCTGCGAGCGCGCACGGCCGGCGAAATGCGACAACAGGCCGCCGAGAAAGATCGGTACCGAAATATCGATCGGCAGATAAATGCCGACCGCGACCGCCAGCACCGGGGTGCGAAAGGCGCTGCCGCGCGCTCGCAGCGTCTCATCGAGGCTGATGATCAGCACCCCGAGCACGGCGCCGATGCAGATGATGGTCCAGGGCAGGCTGCCACCGAACAGGCCTTTCGCGACCGCCGCCATCATCGTGGCCTGGGGAGCCAGCAGCGGGTGCGGATGCAGGGCATCCGGCACGCCGACGCCATAGGCGCGGTTCAGCAGATTGAGCACCGGCGCGAGCACGGTGGCGCAGGTCACGGCGCCGATGCACAGCATGAGCTGCTGCCGCCACGGTGTGGCGCCCACGAGCTGGCCGCATTTGAGGTCCTGCACGTTATCGCCGGCGATCGACAGCGCGCAGCACACGGCCGCGCCGATCATGACCGCGGCGACCGGGCCGATCTGGGCATTGCCATGCGTGAGCACCAGCAGCATCGCCGAGGCGGCCAGGATGGTCGAGATGATCATGCCCGAGACCGGATCGTTGGAACTGCCTACGAGGCCGGCCATGTAGCCCGAGACCGAGCAGAACAGGAATGCCAGCACGATCATCGCCAGCGTCATCGGGATGCTGACCAAAAAACTTCCGACCACCGAGTGATACATCAGCATCAATGGCACCGAGGCGGCAATCACGCCGACGAACACGTATTTCATCGGCAAATCGCGCTCGGTGTCGGGAACATCGTGCGCGAACGCCCCGCCCGCCGCTCGGGTCGCGGTAAACCCGGCACGGATGCCCGCGAGCAGCGAGCCGCGCAGCGAAATCAGGGTCCAGATGCCCCCGACCAGCATCGCGCCGACGCCCAGGAAGCGGATGTGCGTTGACCAGATCGTGCCGGCCGCATCGGCCACCGACAGGCCCACGAGCCTGGCGGCGAGCGCGGGATTGCCGGCCAGAAAATAGCTGGAGTAGATCGGAATGGCGATGTTCCAGGAAATCGCGCCGCCGGCGAGCATCACAATGCCGACGTTGCGTCCGCAGATGTAGCCGACGCCGAGCAGCGCCGGCGACAGATTGGTGCTCATGTAGGCGATGCCGCGGCCAACATAGCGCGCCGCGGTGGCGCTGTCCGGGATGAGCTGCAGGCCGTTGGCGGCCGCGAGTTTCACGATCGCACCGGCGGCGGCTGCGAGCGAGAGCAGCTTGGCGCCATGTCTGGGGTCGGCGCCGGCGCGCAATACCTCGGCCGCGGCCGTGCCTTCGGGAAAGGCCAGCTTCTGCTCGATGATCAGCGCGCGTCGCAATGGCACCGAGAACAGCACGCCGAGCACGCCGCCCAGCGCGGCAAAGGCGAACACCCAGCCGTATCGATAATCGTGCCAGGCGCCGAGCATCACCAGCGCCGGGGTCGTAAAGATGACCCCCGTGGCCACGGAGGAGCCGGCTGAGCCGCCGGTCTGCACGATATTGTTCTCGAGGATGCCCCCGCCGCCGAGCATCTTGAGCACGGCCATCGATACCACGGCCGACGGGATCGCCGAGGCCACGGTCATGCCGGCGAAGAGTCCGAGGTAGGTGTTGGCCGCGCCCATCAGCGCAGCGAGCACGACGCCGAGCAGCACGGCACGCAGCGTCAACTGCGCGCCATTGGGTGCACGAATCGCTTCCGCCACGGTTGACTCCCTACTTCACTCCGGCCATCCAGCGGCGCAGCAGTGGCAGCAGCAACGCCAGGGCCGCCGCGCAGATCAGGCCGAACCAGAAGATCCGCATGAACAGGGCCGGCATCGTCGCCAGGTGCTCCGGATCGAAATTGCCGGCAATGCGGCCCGCGATCAGTTCGCCGAGCGAGACGCTCACGAACCAGACTCCGAGACTCTGGCCCACGAAGCGCCGCGGCACCAGTTTGCTCACGGCGCTCAGTCCGACCGGACTTAAGCACAACTCACCCCAGGTGTGCAGCAGATAGGTCAGCGTGAGCCAGCCCATACTGGCGAGCGCCCCGGCGAGCACCACGCGTGCTGCCATGGCCATTACGATGAAACCCAAAGCCATGCCGAGCAGGCCGAAGATGAACTTGAGCGGCAGCGAGGGATCGAGATCGCGCATCCCGAGCCGCACCCAGAGCACTGAGAACACGGGTCCGAACACCACGATGTAGATCGGGTTCAGCGACTGAAACCAGCTGGCCGGCACGGTGAAGCCCAGCACAGCGCGCGCCGTGTCGCGCTCGGCGAACAGGTTGAAGCTCGAGCCCGCCTGCTCATAGCCGGCCCAGAACAGTGCCGAGGCGACGAATAGCACGATCACAACCCCTACGCGCCGGCGTTCGACCGGGTCGAGTCCCGCGCCGAACAGCAAGTAGAGGAAATACAGGATCGCGATCGCGACCACGGCCAGGGTCGAAAAATTCAGCACCACCAATGGTGAGAAGCGGACCCAGCCGCCCCACAGCAGCAGCACCGCCGTACACAAGGCGAGACCCCCGGCGCACAGCCACGGCAGTGCGCGCCGCGCCGCCGTGGCGGCCAACACCTCGGCGCTATGCGCCATAGGCGCACGGCCGGCATCGCCCAGGTACCTGCGCGACCATAGAAACTGCAGCACGCCGATCGCCATGCCGACCGCCGCGGCCATGAAGCCGTAGGACCATCCGTACCGTTCCCCGAGCCAGCCGGTGATCAGCGGACCGATGGTCGCCCCGACGTTGACGCCGACGTAATAGATCGTGAATCCGGCATCCAGCGGCGCGCCGCCGCCGCTGTACAGCTGCGCCACGATGGCACTGGCATTGGGCTTGAGCAGTCCGGTGCCGATCACGATCACGAGCAGGCCCAGAAAGAACACCGCGCTCGAGGGCGCAAACCCGAGCAGCACGTGTCCGCACGTGATGATGATGCCGCCGATCAATACGGCGCGCTGGCTGCCGAGCAGCCGATCGCCGATCCAGCCGCCGGGCAGACAGGCGATATAGGTGCCGCCGACATAGAGGCCGTAAATCGCGGCCGCGGTACGCACATCGAGCCCGAAGCCACCCTGCGCCACGCTGTGCACCAGGAACAGCACCAGCAGCGCGCGCATGCCGTAGAAGCTCAGCCGCTCCCACATCTCGAGAAAAAAGAGCGTCGCCAGACCGGCCGGATGACCGAAAAAGGTCCGCTGCGCTGGTTTCAAGTCGAGCCCTGCTCCGGGTTGCTCTCGGTGACCGAGGCGCTGTTCTTCTGCAGGATCGCAGCAAACAAAATACCGCCCTCGAACAACAGATACATGGGCACGGCCATCGCCGTCTGCGACATCACATCGGGCGGCGTCAGGATGGCGGCGATGATGAACACGACGATCAGCACATAGCCGCGTATTGAACGCAGTTTCTGCAGTGTGACCAGATTGGTGAGCACCAGCAGCACGACCGCGACCGGGGTCTCGAAGGCCACGCCAAAAGCGACGAACAATGTCAGCGCGAACTGCAGGTAGTTGCTGATATCGGCCATCAATTGCACGTTATGCGGCGTGGTGGCGATGAAAAAACGAAACACCAGCGGGAAGACCAGGAAATACGAGAATGCGACGCCGAGATAGAACAGCACGATCGCCGAGATCAGCAACGGCACCGCGAAGCGCTTCTCCTTGCGATACAGGCCCGGCGCCACGAACGCCCAGGCCTGGAACAGCACGTACGGCATCGCGATCAGCAGGCCCGCGACCAGCGCCAGCTTGAGCGGCGCGGTGAAGGTGGCGGTCACGGTGGTGGCGATGAGTTTCTGGCCGGGCGGCAGCTTGGCCACGAGCGGCGCCGACAGCCAATCGAAGATCTGGTTCGAGTAGTACGCGCAGGGCAGGAACGCGATCAGTACGGCGATGAAGGCTTTAAGCAGTCGCGAGCGCAGCTCGAGCAGATGCGAGATCAGCGTGCCTTCCGGCAGCGCGTCAGTGTCCTCGCTCATGCGGTTCCGCCGGCGGCGAGGCCGGTTGATCGGTCACGGGGGGCGTGGGCGTGGGCGCGGGCGTGGGCGCGGGCGGAGGTTCCTGCGCCCGCAAATCGACGTTGCGCTTGAGCGTCTCGGCCTCCTGTTCGAGCTGCTCGCGAAACTGTCGCGCCATCGCGCGCGCGCGTCCTACCCAGCGGCCGATGGTAGCGGCCAGCCGGGGCAGTTTTTCCGGTCCCAGCACCACCAGCGCTATGGCGAAAATCACCAGTATTTCGGAGAAATCGATCCCGAACATTGCACGCTACGAATACCGCGCCTAGGCGTGCGGCGCAGTCTTGTTTTCGCCGCTGGGCTGCGGCGCTTTGGCGGCGACCTCGGGAAATTCTGCGTCCTTGGAGGCGGGGCCCTGAATCTGCTTGGCCTGTTCCTCGCTCTCGCTGTCGTTCATGGCTTTCTTGAAGCCACGGAAGGCCGAGCCGAGATCCGATCCCAGGCTGCGCAGCTTCTTGCCGCCGAAGACCAGCAGCACGATCACCAGGATGATCAGCAGATGTTTGGGGGCGAACAGATCCATGAAACGCTCCGGTAGCGATGGGCCCTTAGGGTCAAGGCCATGGCCGATCATAGGGCATTTGGCGCTGCACAACTAACTGTCCGCTCAAGGATTTCGGCGCCGCATCACGATTCGGGGCTCGGAGGGGTTTCAAGCCAAAACGTCACGGGACCGTCATTGATCAGCGACACCTGCATGTGCGCGCCGAAGCCTCCGAAAGCGACCGGCGCATGGGCGTTTTGTGCCTGGGCCAGCAGGTACTCGAACAGGGCCGCTGCCTCCGCAGGTGGCGCCGCCCGGGTAAAGGAGGCGCGATTGCCGCGGTCGGTGTCGGCGGCCAGCGTGAATTGGGGAATTAGCAACAGGCCGCCGCCGACCTGACGCAGGCTCAAATTCATGCGCCCGGCCGCATCGGCGAACGCTCGATAGTCGAGCACCCGCTGCAGCAGCCGATCGGCTTGGGGCCTGGCGTCGCCCCGAACGACGCCGATCAAGACCAATAAGCCGCCCTCGATGGCGCCGATCGTGGAGCCCGCGACGCGGACGCTGGCCGAGCTGACGCGTTGAATCAACGCGATCATGCCGAGCTTCCTGTCACCGAAGTAGCTGCGCCAGGAAGTTCGCGGCGGCGGCGTAGTAGGCGTCGCGATTTGATTTGCGAAGGAACTCCCCGGCTTCGTCCGCGGCTCCGAGGTACTGCACCGGCGCGCCGTTAGCGCGCAGTCGCGCCGCCAGCTGCTCCGTTTCATAGCCCGGCGCGTCCGGATTGCTGCGGCCGTGCACCAGCAACACCGGCCGGCGAATCGACGCCAGGTTCGAGAGCGCACCCGTATGCGGTGGGAACGCCACGATGGCGCCGCGCAGGCGGTCGCCGTATTGCGCCAGGCACGACAGCGCGAGGGTGCTGCCATAGCCCTCGCCCATGACCATGATCCGGTTGTAATCGAGCTCATGCTGTAGCCCGATCCATACCAGCAGCGAACCGACATCGCGCGCGGCATCGTCACGTAGTGCGCCCTGCGCCAAATCGCCGAAACTGCGGCCGTAGCCCGCCGAGCCGCGCACATTCGGCGCCAGCACCACGAAGCCAAGCTCATTGACCAGGTATTGCACCAGAGGCTCGAAACCGGGTCGGAACTGGCTGCCCCCGCCACTGCGCAACAGGATCAGCACCGGCCGCGGTGCAGGCGGGGTGGGGGCCGGCGGCGTGCCTGGGCCGGCCGCGCCTGACCGGTAGACGAAGGCCGAGAGCATGCGCGCCTGGCCGTCGATACGGTCCCAGGTCGGAAAGCGCACCACTACCGGCGTGACGAGGCTCGCGGGGTCGATGGGGCCGAGCTCGCTTTGGGTCCACCGTGTCAGCGTTTGCGTTTCGGGCTCGAGCACGTATACGTCGCGCGGCGAGCGTGCGGACTCGAGCGTCAATGCCAGGCGCTTGCCGGTCGGGTCGAATTGCAGACTGCTGATGACTCCCGGCGGCAGCGCGCCAAGGTTCAGGTCGAGCTTGCGCTGCTGATCGACCAGCGCGAGCCGGCTCGTGCCGCCGTCGTTGATCGTGTAGGCCAGGTAGTGGCCGTCCGGACTTTCATCGAACAGGTCGACGTCGCGTTCGCTCTCGCTCGAGAGGACGCGCGTGTCGCCGCCCACGGGATCGAGGTAACGCAATTGCCAGAAATCCGCACCGGCCGCGCCCGCACCGGCCGCGCTCTCGCCGGTGGCCAGCAGCAGTATGCCCCGGCCATCGGGCGCAAAACGCGCCGCGCGCGAACGCAGGGCCGTCGGCGCCGGCGCCGGTGCCTTGCTGGCCGCCTTGCGCGGCAGTACCAGCGGTGTGAGCTCCGTGTTCCCCACGTCGGCGACGAACAGCTCCGGATCTCCCGCCACGCCACCGTTCGCTTCGGTCTCGGCACTCAAGGTCTCGCGCCCGAGCAACAGCCGCTGGTCATCGAACGACCAGTCGAAGATCCGCCAGCGGTAGCCGGCCCCGCCGGCCATGAGCCGCAGCGCCGGGGCTGCGGCGGTGGTATCGAGCAGCTCGATCTCGCGCTCGTGGCCCGTGCGTTCGGCGCTGCCCGCGCCGCGATTGCTGCTGAAGGCGATGCGTTTACCGTCATGCGCCCAGAGCCCCGACCCATCGCGGAACGTGCCATCGGTCAATGGCACGGCCGCCTGACCACCGAGCCGCTGCAACAGCAGCGCGGCGCTCTGGCCACCGGCGCGCGGGGATAGAAAAACAAAGGCGTCGCTGTGTTCGGGTTCAGCCGCGGCGGCCATCACACCCGCGGGCTCGAAGCTCAACTGCTCGCGCATCGACAGTGGCGAGCGCACGCGATGGACCTGCTCGGTCTCGCCGAAGCGCGTCGCCACCAGCATACTGCCGTCGGCAAGCCAATCGATGAAGCGCGCCGAGCGCGATTGCAGATACCGTGGCAGGGTAAGCTCGACGCCGGCATCGGGGCTGGCCAGATCCGAGGCGCTCAGGTTGCCGCTCGCGGCCTGCTGCGCGCCGGCCGCGTCGGGCCACGGCAGCAGCATCGCTGCGGACAAGAGACCGAAGCTAAAGGGGATCCAGGTTGCGAGCTTGAATTGCATAGTGGTTGGTATCGTCTCAAGGGCTTAGGAGCAGTGAAACATGACCAGCGCCGGCACTCCAGATCATTTCCCGGCCTACCGGATCCATCAGCGCGATGGCAGGATCGAGGCGCGCTGGGAGACTCTCGCGATCGATGAGCTCTGCGCCGGCGAGGTCGTGATTCGCGTCTCGCACTCGGGCATCAACTACAAGGATGCGCTGGCCGCCACAGGCGCGGGGCGAATCCTGCGGCGCTATCCGCTGGTCGGCGGCATCGACCTGGCCGGTCGAGTCGAAACCTCCAGCGATGCGAGCTACCACAGTGGCGATGCAGTGCTGGTCACGGGCTGCGGGCTGTCCGAGACGCGCGATGGCGGCTATGCGCTCTACGCGCGCGTGCCGGCCTCAAGCGTGGTGGCGATGCCGGTGGGTCTGGATGCCGCCTCGGCGATGGCGCTCGGCACCGCCGGCTTCGCGGCCGCTCGCGCCATCATACGCATGGAGATCAATGGCCAGACTCCCGCGCTGGGGCCGATCGCGGTGACCGGTGCTACCGGCGGCGTCGGCTCTATTGCGATCGATGCGCTCGCGGCCAAGGGCTACCAGGTGGCCGCGATCACTGGCAAGCGCGAGTCGGAAGCCTACCTGCGCGCGCTCGGCGCCACGCAGATTCTCCACCGTGATGAATTGCGCTTTGAAGGCCAGGCGCTCGAGTCGGCCCGGTGGGGCGGCGCGATCGACAACGCCGGTGGCGAGCTGCTGTCCTGGCTGCTGCGCACCACCCATGAGCTCGGCAACGTCGCGAGCATCGGGCTTGCCGCCGGCGCCGAGCTGCACACCACCGTGATGCCTTTCATCCTGCGTGGCGTGAGCCTGCTCGGCGTGAACTCCTCGAGCAGTACGCGCGAGACTCGCCTGCAGGTCTGGTCGCGGCTGTCCACCGATCTCAAGCCGCCGCATCTGGATCGAATCGTCACGCGCACCATTGAACGCACGGACCTGCCGGCGGCGTTCGATGACTACCTCAAGGGCCGCATCACCGGACGCACCGTGGTGCGCATGGAATGATCAGCGAGCCGCAGCGGCTCATCGAGGACGCCCAGGCGATGGGTGTCGCGCTCGATGAGCGGCAGGCGGCACGACTGCTACGATTGCTCGATGAGCTCTCGAGCTGGAACCGCAGCTACAGCCTGACCGCCATCACCGCGCGCGAGGCCATGGTCAGCGCTCATCTGCTCGACAGCCTGTCGGCACAGCCCGATCTGCAGGGCCGCCTGATCGCCGACGTCGGTACCGGTGCCGGATTCCCGGGTCTGCCGCTCGCCCTGCTCGAGCCGCAAAAGCAGTTCACATTGATCGATTCGGTCGCCAAAAAAATCCGCTTCGTGACACACGCAGTGCGCAGCCTCGAACTCGCCAACGTCACGGTGTTGCAGGCGCGGGTGGAAACTCTCTCGCCGGCCACGCCCTTCGATACCGTCATCGCGCGCGCCTACGCCGCACTGCCCGATCTGCTCAGCAGCGTGCAGGGTCTGTGTGGGCCCGCCACACGCGTGGTGGCGCTCAAGGGCCGCTATCCGCAGGATGAACTCGCCGAGCTGCCGCGCGGCTGGCGTCTGGCGCATGTGCGTGCGCTCGAGATCCCGCGGCTGCAGGCCGAACGGCACATCCTCAGTTTTGTACCGCAGCCGGCGTGATCTCGGCCGGCTTGGCGCCCAGCAGCGACGCCGGCAGCTTGAATGCGCTGGTCAGCGATACCAGCAGCGCGGCCGTGTAAGGAATCGACTGAATCAGCAGCGCCGCGAGCCATACGGTCAGATCGGTGCTCGCCATGTCGTTGGCGATCGTGCGGATGCCGATCGCCGAGGCCCACAATGCGAGCATCAGCAATGTCTCCTCGCGCGCGGCAGAGAGCGCCGAGAGGAACCGATGCGGCGCAGTCTGCTTCGGCGTGCGGAAGAATGGCTCATTGCGCGTGAGCATCCCCTTGAGCACGGCCAGCCCGATGGTGTGCGCCAGCGCCAGACCCGAGATCGCGGCGGCAAAGGTCTGCCTGAAGTTCATGCCGACACGGTGCGTGTACAGATGCACCAGCTTGACCAGCTTGAACATGAACAGCGACAGCGGCAGCACCGAGAACACCATGAGCGGCGGATCCACCTTCTGCGGCGCCAGGATCATCGCCATCGACCAGCCGATCGCCGCGATGTTGAACAGCAGGTTGAAGCCGTCGGCGAGCCAGGGCAGCCAACCGGCGATGAAGTGATAGCGCTGGCCCGCGGTCAGCGCGCTGCTGGCCGGACGCAGCAACGCGGTCGCATGGTGGCGCAGGATCTGCATAGCGCCATAAGCCCAGCGGAAGCGCTGGCGCTTGTAGTCGATAAAGGTATCGGGCATGACCCCGCAGCCGTAGCTCTTGGGGATGTAGAGCGCCTCGTAGCCGGCTTCGAACACGCGCAGCCCGAGTTCGGCATCCTCGGTGATGCACCATTCGGCCCAGCCGCCGACGGCCCAGAGCACATAGCGGCGCACCAGCGTCATCGTGCCGTGCTGGATGATGGCGTTGCGCTCGTTGCGCGTGATCATGCCGATGTAGAAGAAGCCGCGATATTCCGCGTAGCACATGGCCTTGAAGGCGTTGTCGTGTTCGTCGTGATAGTCCTGGGGCGCCTGCACGATCGCGATGCGCGGATTATCGAAGCTCGGTACCAGGTCCGATAGCCAGTTCGGCTCGACCTTGTAGTCGCTGTCGATGACCGCGATGACCTCGGCGTCGGCCGCGGTCTGCTTGAGCGCATAGTTGAGCGCACCGGCCTTGAAACCTGCGAGCGGCGCGACATGGAAGAAGCGGAAGCGCTCGCCGAGCTTCTGGCAGTGCGCCTCAACCGGGCGCCAGATGGCTTCATCGCGCGTGTTGTTGTCGACCACGATGACTTCGAAGTTGGGGTAGTCGAGGCGCGAGAGCGCATCGAGGGTCTCGAGCAACATGTCCGGCGGTTCGTTGTAGGCCGGCAGATGTACCGAGACCTTGCGGTCCGCGGGTTTCAGGGGTCGGGAGGGAATGAGCAGGCGCGCGTGAGCGCCGGCCCAATGCGCTTCGGCCCATTCATGCGCTTCCGCGAACAGCACCGCAATGACGCCGAGCATCCCTAAGATCAGCAGCGAACCGACCACGATGCTGGTCGGCGTCAGATACTGCTGCGTGTAGTCGTAAATCACCCAGACCGAGCCGGTCGCGGCGGAATAGACCACGACGGCGAGCAGGGTGCGGCCGCGCGTGCGCAGCGAGCCGCTGTGCATGTAGAACACTCCGAGCATCAGCAGCGCGAGAGCCACCGAAGTTGCCGCGAGCATGTGCCATTCGGGTATGCGCACGATCGGCGCGGTGAATTCGAACTTCGGCTGGCGGTTGACATCGTAGATGCCCCAGTAAGAGCCGACAGCGCCCTCATCGCGTGCTTTCCAGGGCTGGTCGAACGCCTCCATGATGTAGTAGCGCTGGTGCCCCTTCTCCGCGCGCGCCAGGAAGCGGCGCAGGAACAAGGCCTCATTCGAAACCGAAGCGACCGCGCCGGCGCGATTGCGTCCCTCCGAGGGCCAGCCGATCTCGCCGATGATCACCGGCTTCTTGGGGTAGGCCAACTGCACCGCCTTGAGCTCGCGGAAGCAGAAGTCCACCGCCGACTCGACATCGACCCCTTCCCAGTAGGGGAACAGGTGCACGGCGATGAAGTCCACGTGACGCGCGATCTCGGGATTTCTGAGCCAGGTGGCCCAGGTGTCGGCGTACCCGACCGGCTGGCGGATCGCGGCGCGCGCACGATCGAGCTGCTCCGCCAGTTCCGGAACCGTCATATCCCCGCGCAGCAGCACCTCGTTGCCGACCAGCACGCGCGACACATTGCGGTGCTCACGCGCGAGCGCGATGCCGGTGCGCATCTCCAGCTCGTTTTCATCCAGGTTCTTGTCGAGCTGGATGCCGAGTGCGACGCTGATGTGATGCTTGGCCGCGAGTTCGGGAATCTTGCCGAGCGAGCCGAGCACCGAGTAGGTGCGCACCGAGTAAGTCTTGTTCTCGAGCAGACGCAAGTCCGAATCGATCTGCTCCACCGGCGGCACGTCCTTGCTGCCGAAAGGATTCTGGTCGGCGGCGTAGGGCGAGAAGGCGACACCTTGTATATGCGCCGGCCAGGGCGGTTCGCTCTCCGGGCGATTCAGAACCCCCCACAGCCCGAAAGTCACGACCGCAAATACGGCGGCCACGACAAATCCGGAGAGCCACTTCATCGCCGCAGTTTACCTGTAGTCCGGCCCCATCAAGGGCTAGACTAAATGAGTTATGAAACGCGTGATTGCGGTCGCTAATCAAAAAGGGGGCGTGGGCAAGACCACCACGGCCGTGAATCTCGCGGCATCCTTTGCCGCCATGCGACGGCGCGTGCTGTTGATCGACCTGGATCCCCAGGGCAACGCGACCGCCGGCTGCGGCATCGACAAGAATGGCATCGCGCGCGGCAGCTGCGAAGTGCTGCTGGGCGAGTGCACGGCTGCGGAGGCGGTGTGCGCGAGCGGCGCCATGGGTACGGGCGCGGGCGCCGCGGCGCTCGCGGTGTTGCCGAGCAATCAGGACCTGACTGCGGCCGAGGTGCGGCTGTTGACGGCGGCCGAGCATCGCGAGCAGCGACTGCGCGTCGCACTCGAGCCGATTCGCAATGACTACGACCTGATCCTGATCGACTGTCCGCCGGCGCTGAACATGTTGGCCGTCAATGCCCTGGTTGCCGCCGACAGCGTATTGATTCCGATGCAGTGCGAATACTATGCACTCGAGGGCCTGTCGGCGCTGGTAGCGACCATCGAGCAGATTCGCGCCACGGCCAATCCGTCGCTGGCCATCGAAGGAATTCTGCGCACGATGTACGACCCGCGCAACAATCTCGCCAGTGAAGTCAGCGCGCAGCTGATCATGCATTTCGGTACCGGTGTGTTTCGTACCGTGGTGCCGCGCAACGTGCGGCTGGCCGAAGCGCCGAGCTTTGGCAAGAGCGCACTCGCCCACGATCCGAATTCGCGCGGCGCACTGGCCTACCTGGCCTTGGCCGGCGAGATGCTGCGGCGTGAAGAGGAGCTGCGGGATGCGGCTATGATGCGCGCATGATCCAGAAGAAGCCGACGCTCGGCCGCGGATTGGCCGATCTGCTGGGCCAGAGCCGAACCATCACCGCGGCGGATTCGGGCTCGCCCGCCGCGCCGGTGTCCGCAAAGCGCGAGACGGATGAGGAACTTGCGCGTCTGCCGCTCGATCTGCTGCAGCGCGGTCGCTATCAGCCGCGCCTCGACATGCGGCCCGAGAGCCTGGCCGAGCTGGCCGAATCCATCCGTGCCCAGGGCGTCGTGCAGCCCATCGTCGTGCGTCCGGTGGGCGAGCCCGACGAGCGCGGGGTGCAGCGCTACGAGATCATCGCGGGCGAACGCCGCTGGCGGGCCGCCCAACAGGCCGGATTGCGCGACATCCCCGCCGTAATCCGGCGCGTGCCCGATGAAGCCGCGATCGCGATGGGGCTGATCGAGAACATCCAGCGCGAGAATTTGAACCCGCTCGAGGAGGCGCGCGCGCTCGAACGCCTCATTTCCGAGTTCGGCCTCACGCACCAGCTGGCCGCCGAGGCGGTCGGGCGTTCACGCGCTGCCGTCAGTAATCTGCTGCGGCTGCTCGAGCTGCCCGATGAGGTCTGCGAGCGGCTGGCGAAGCGCGAGCTGGAGATGGGGCATGCCCGCGCGCTGCTGGGCCTGCCGCAGCGCCGGGCGCAGATCGAAGTTGCAACGTTAGTGGTCGGCAAGAGTCTCTCGGTGCGCGAAACTGAGGCCCTGGTACGCCATATGAGTCAGCCGCCGCGCGCGAGCGCGGATGCGCGGCCGAACGCGGTCGACCCGAACATCCGGCGCTTACAGGATGACCTGAGCGAAAAGCTCGGTGCCGCGGTTGCGATCGAGCACGCCCTCAGCGGCAAGGGCCGGCTGGTCGTGAAGTACAACAGCCTCGATGAGCTGGACGGAATTTTGGGCCATATTGTTTAATTGATTCATTCATTTAGCTGGAGTTGCCGTTGAAGCCTGAACAGGACCTCCCTATAATGCGCGTCCTTTGCCCGGGAGTCGGAGCCCTGCAGTGGACTCATACGCGTCTACCGTCGAGTTCGCGTCCGTTCGACGCCAGGCGCTGTCGGTTGTGGTGGGCCAGGTGTCGGTGGCAGTATGCGGTGCCCTGATCTGCTATGCGGCCCTGGACGCGCGCTCGTCGGTATCGGCGCTGATCGGCGGTGGGATTGGCGCGGCATCGACGCTGGTGCAAGTAGGCTTCGGCCTGCGCAACAGCGCCGGGAAGGACCCGCGAGCCGTAGTGCGCGGCTTCTATCGCGGTTCGGCCATGAAGCTGTTGGCAACCGTGGCGCTGTTCGTACTGGCGCTGCGCGACAGGAACCTGGCGCCGGGGCCGATGTTCGTGACCTATGTGGTGACGTTTTTGGTGTACTGGGTGGCTCTGGCGCGGACGTTGCGAGCGCAGGTCTAGGGTGGAGAGGGACTAGCACGGGGGATCGAGATCGCTGATGGCTGCTGAAGCTGCACATGCACCCGCGACGGTTAACGAATACATCCAGCACCACTTGGGTTACTGGAACTGGCAGTTCGGCAATAGCCCGTTCTGGACACTGCATCTGGACAGCTTGCTGGTCTCGGCGGCGCTCGGGTTGTTGTTCGTGGTCAGCTTCTACTTTGCCGCGCGCCGCGCGCGCCGGCGCGCAGGGATTGCCCCGAGCGGTTTTCAGAATTTTGCCGAGCTGATCGTCGAGTTTGTCGACACGCAGGTCAAGGACAGCTTTCATGTCGAGAACAGCCTGATCGCGCCCTTGGCGATCACGATCTTCTGCCTGATCTGGCTCATGAACTCGATCGATCTATGGCCGGTGGATTTGGTGTCGCTCGGTGAGCGCGCCACGGGTCTCGAGTTTTTCAAGGCCGTGCCGACCACGGACCTGAATATCACCTTCGGCATGTCGCTCAGCGTGTTCGCACTGGTGCAGTATTACAGCATCAAGATGAAAGGCGCGCGCGGCTACGCCAACGAATTCTTCTTTCACCCCTTCAACACGATCTGGTTATCCTGGTTCAACTTCATACTCAAGACTATCGAGGAGTTGGCCAAGCCTATTTCGCTCGGTCTGCGTCTATTCGGCAACATGTACGCCGGCGAGCTGATCTTCATCCTGATCGCACTGTTCGCGTTGAGCCTGGGCTGGCCGACCGGGCTGGGCCCGGCAGTCGCCTGGATCGGCCAGTTCGTGCTCGGCCTCGGCTGGGGGATATTCCATATCCTGATCATTACGCTGCAGGCGTTCATTTTCATGATGCTGACCATCGTCTATCTGGCGTTGGCGCATGAGCACAGTCACTAGAGTTTGAGCTTCGAGAAAGTCTTAAGGAGTTGACATGGAGAATGTGGCAAGTGTGGCGCAGATTCAGGGCATGACGGCCGTCGCGGTCGCGATCCTGATCGGCATGGGTGCGCTGGGTACGGCGATCGGCTTCGGCCTGCTGGGCGGCAAGTTCCTCGAGGGCGCCGCGCGCCAGCCGGAACTGGTGCCGATGCTGCAGATCAAGATGTTCATCGTCGCCGGCCTGGTCGACGCGGTCGCCATGATCGGCGTCGGTATCGCTTTGTTTTTCACCTTCGCCAACCCGTTCCTGGCGGCTATTTCGCACACCGCCGGCTAAAGTCCGCGCGCATCGGGGGGCCCTAAGCTGTGAATCTGAATGCAACGATCATTGCGCAGATGGTCATCTTCAGCGTGCTGGTATGGTTCACGATGAAGGTCGTGTGGCCGATGATCATGGGCGCGATGCAGGCGCGCCAACGCAAGATTGCCGAGGGTCTGGCGGCGGGCGAGCGCGGCCAGAAAGACCTGACGGCAGCGGAATCGCGCGTCGAGGAGATCGTGCGCGAGGCGCGGGTGCGCGCGCAGCAGATCGAGCAGCAGGCGCACGTCCAGGCCAACGAGATCGTCGAGGCAGCCAAGCTCAGCGCAACCACCGAAGGGGCGCGCATTCTGGGCTCAGCGGAGCAGCAGATCGCACTGCAAGTACAGAGCGCGCGCGATGTGCTGCGCAAACAGGTCGCGGCGCTGGCCGTGGCCGGCGCCGGCAAACTGATCGAACGCGAAATCGATGCACGCGCCCATGCGCAGCTGCTCGACAAGCTCGTAGCGCAGATCTGAGCGCCGCATGGCCGAACGCGTCACCATTGCGCGGCCCTACGCGAAAGCCGTGTTCGCCATGGCGCGCGACGCGCAGCGTCTGCCCCAGTGGTCGGAAGGCTTAGCGATAGCCGCCGCGGTCAGCGCCGATGCGCGCGTCAAGGCGCTGTTCGGCAATCCGCGCGTCGCGCCCGAGCAATTGGTCGAACTCATCACGAGCATCGGCGGCGAGGCGTTCGACGGCGATATGCGCAAGTTGCTGGCCGTGTTGGCCGCGAATCGCCGACTTGGGCTTCTGCCGGAGATTGCGCAGCTGTTTGCGAAAATGCGCGCCGAGCACGAGCGCGTGCTCGATGTCACACTGAGCTCAGCGGTGGAGTTGTCTGCCGAGCAGCGCGAGCGCTTCGCCGCGGCGCTGCGCAAGCGCTTCGCGCGCGATGTGCGTTTGCATACTCGAATTGATTCGTCGTTGCTGGGCGGTGCCGTGCTGCAAGCCGACGATCTGGTGATCGACGGCAGCGTGCAGGGCGGCCTGGCGCAGCTCGCCACGCAGATTGCGGGCTGAGAAACTTAAGGAACGATCCATGTCCATTAAAGCATCCGAGATCAGCGACCTCATCCGCCAGCGCATCGAGAAATTCGCGGCCGCCAGCGAAGCGCGCGACATCGGCACGGTGGTCTCCGTGACTGACGGCATCTGCCGCATTCACGGTCTGGCAGACGTGTGCTACGGCGAAATGATCGAATTCAAGGGCGATCTGTTCGGCCTGGCATTGAACCTCGAACAGGATTCGGTCGGCGCGGTCGTGCTGGGCGACTACAAATCGATTACCGAAGGCGACACGGCCAAGACCACCGGCCGCATTCTCGAAGTGCCGGTGGGTCCTGAGCTGCTCGGCCGGGTGGTCGATGCATTGGGCCGTCCGATCGACGGCAAGGGCCCGCTCAACGCCAAGGCCACCTCGCCGATCGAGCGCGTCGCGCCAGGAGTCATCTATCGAAAGTCGGTGAGCCAGCCGGTGCAGACCGGCTACAAGGCCATCGACGCGATGGTGCCGATCGGCCGCGGCCAGCGCGAGCTGATCATCGGCGACCGGCAGACCGGGAAAACAGCGCTCGCGATCGACACGATCATCAATCAGAAAGCTTCCGGCATCAAGTGCATCTACGTGGCGATTGGCCAGAAGCAATCCTCGATCGCCAATGTCGTGCGCAAGCTCGAGGAGCACGAGGCCATGGGATACACGATCGTGGTCGCGGCCTCCGCCTCGATGCCCGCCGCCATGCAATACCTTTCGGCCTACTCCGGCGTGACCATGGGCGAGTACTTCATGGACCGCGGCGAAGACGCGCTGATCATCTACGACGATCTATCGAAGCAGGCCGTGGCCTACCGCCAGATTTCGCTGCTGCTGCGCCGCCCTCCGGGCCGTGAAGCCTTCCCCGGCGACGTGTTCTATTTGCACTCGCGCCTGCTCGAGCGCAGCGCGCGCGTCAACGAGGAGTACGTCGAGCAGACCAGCAAGGGCAGCGTGAAGGGCAAGACCGGCTCGCTGACCGGACTGCCGATCATCGAGACGCAGGCAGGCGATGTGACCGCGTTCGTGCCGACCAACGTGATTTCGATCACGGATGGGCAGATCTTTCTCGAAGGCGATCTGTTCTACGCCGGCATCCGCCCGGCCATGAACGCCGGCATTTCGGTGTCGCGCGTCGGCGGCGCGGCGCAGACCGACATCATCAAGAAGCTCGGCGGCGGTATCCGCCTGGCGCTCGCGCAGTATCGCGAGCTCGCCGCGTTCTCGCAGTTTGCCTCCGATCTGGACGAGGCCACCAGGCGCCAGCTCGAGCGCGGCCAGCGCGTCTCGGAGGTCATGAAGCAGAAACAGTACGCGCCGATGTCGGTGGCGCAGATGGCGCTGTCGCTTTACGCCGTGACCAACGGCTACATGGACAAGGTTGAGCGCACCAAGATCGTGGATTTCGAAGCCTCGCTGCAGAACTTCGCGCGCGCGAGCTACCGCGAAACGCTGGCAGCGATCAACCAGAAGCCAGAGCTCAAGGCGCACGAGGCGTCGCTCAAGAAAGTCTGTGAGGATTTTCTCGCTACCGGTACCTACTAGCCATGCCCGGCACCAAGGAAATCCGCTCGAAGATCGCCAGCATCAAGAGTACGCAGAAGATCACCAAGGCGATGGAGATGGTCGCGGCCAGTAAAATGCGCCGCGCGCAGGATCGCATGCGCAGCGCGCGGCCCTACGCCGAGAAGATGCGCGCCATGATCGGTCGCCTGAACCAGGCCAATCCCGATTACCGGCATCCGTTCCTGCTGCAGCGCGAGCCGAAGTCGATCGGCATCATCGTCATTTCGACTGATCGCGGCCTGGCCGGTGGTCTCAACAGCAATCTGTTCAAGAACGTGCTCCTGCTGGCGCGCGAGTGGCAGGCTAAGGGCGCTGCCGTCAACCTATGCGTGCTCGGCAGCAAGGGACTGGCCTTCTTCCGCCGGCTCGGTATGCCGATTCTCGGCGGCATCAGCGGTCTGGGCGATCGGCCGCACATCAAGGATCTGATCGGCGCGGTCAAGGTCATGCTCGACGCCTACCGCGAAGGCCGCATCGACCGGCTGTTCCTGGTTCATGCAAAGTTCGTCAACACCATGACGCAAAGGCCGCTGGTGTTGCAGTTGCTGCCGGTGCAGACCGTCAACGACGACGAACTGCAAGAGCACTGGGACTATATCTATGAGCCGAGCGCCGAGCAGATCCTCGATGGTTTGCTCATGCGCTACGTCGAGTCGCAGGTCTATCAGGGCGCGGTGGAGATGGTCGCCTCCGAAATGGCCGCGCGCATGGTGGCGATGAAGAGCGCTTCGGACAACGCCGGCAAAATCATCGGCGAGCTGCAGCTGATCTACAACAAGGCGCGGCAGGCGGCGATCACCAAAGAGCTGGCGGAGATCGTGGGCGGCGCGGCCGCAGTTTAGCTACGAGGACGGCGAATATGGCGACAGGAAAGATTACCCAGATCATCGGCGCGGTCATCGACGTGGAGTTTCCACGCGAGTCGGTGCCGAACATCTACGAAGCGCTCAAGCTCAAGGACGTCGATCTGACGCTCGAAGTGGAGCAGCAGCTCGGCGACGGCATCGTGCGCACCATCGCCATGGGCGCGTCCGAGGGCCTCAAGCGAGGCTTGAGCGTCGAGACCACGGGCGCTGCGATCTCAGTGCCGGTCGGCGAAGGCACGCTCGGGCGCATCATGGACGTGCTCGGCAGGCCGCAGGACAACCGCGGCCCGGTGCAGACCAAGGAATACCTGCCGATTCATCGCCCGGCACCCACCTACGATGAACAGGCCGGCGGGCAGGACCTGCTGGTCACCGGCATCAAAGTCATCGATCTGCTCGTGCCCTTTGCCAAGGGCGGCAAGGTGGGCCTGTTCGGCGGCGCCGGCGTCGGCAAGACCGTCAACATGCTCGAACTCATCAACAACATCGCGAAGCAATACTCCGGGCTGTCGGTGTTTGCCGGAGTCGGCGAGCGCACGCGTGAAGGCAACGACTTCTATCACGAGATGGCGGAGTCGGGGGTCATCGATCTGGCCAATCTGGCGAACTCGAAGGTCGCGATGGTCTACGGTCAGATGAACGAGCCGCCGGGCAACCGCCTGCGTGTGGCGCTTACGGGACTGACCATGGCGGAGTATTTTCGCGACGAGAAGCAGGCCAATGGCCGAGGCCGCGACGTGCTGTTCTTCGTCGATAACATCTATCGTTACACGCTCGCCGGCACCGAAGTCTCGGCGCTGCTCGGCCGCATGCCCTCGGCGGTCGGTTACCAGCCGACGCTGGCCGAAGAGATGGGCGTGCTGCAGGAGCGTATCACCTCGACCAAGACCGGCTCGATCACCTCGATTCAGGCGGTCTACGTGCCCGCCGACGATCTGACCGATCCTTCGCCGGCCACGACCTTCGCGCACCTCGATGCCACGGTCGTGCTCTCGCGACAGATCGCGGCGCTCGGGATTTACCCGGCGGTCGATCCGCTCGACTCCACGAGCCGCCAGCTCGATCCGCTCGTGGTCGGCGAGGAGCATTACAACATCGCGCGCGGCGTGCAGGCATTACTGCAGCGCTACAAGGAATTGCAGGACATCATCGCTATCCTGGGTATGGACGAGCTGTCGGAACAGGACAAGCTCACGGTGTACCGCGCGCGCAAGATCCAGCGCTTTCTGTCGCAACCCTTCAACGTCGCCAAGGTATTCACGGGCCAGGACGGCAAGATCGTGTCGCTTAAGGACACCATCCGCGGCTTCCAGGGCATCATCGCCGGTGAGTACGATTCGCTGCCCGAACAGGCTTTCTACATGGTCGGCACGATTGACGAGGCGGTCGAGAAGGCGAAGACGCTGCAGTAATGGACACGATCCAGGTCGACATCGTTAGTGCCGAAGGGGAGATCTTCTCCGGTCCCGCGAGCATGGTGTTCCTGCCGGCCTCGGAGGGCGAGATCGGTGTCGCGCCGCGCCACGCGCCATTGTTGACGCTGCTCAAGGCGGGTGAGGTGCGGGTTCGAACGCCCGAGGGCGAAGAGCACCTGTTCTTCGTCGGCGGCGGTGCGCTCGAGATTCAGCCCAAGAAAGTCACGGTATTGGCGGACACGGCAGCGCGGGCCAGGGACCTCGACGAGGCCGCCGCAATCGCGGCGCGACAACGGGCCGAGGACGCCCTGTCGGGCCAGATCGACAAGATCACGCAGGCCGAGGCGCTGGCCGAGCTGGCGCGGGCCGTAGCCCAACTGAAAATGATCGAAAGGTTGCGCAAGCTCAAAGGCTAGCGCGCACTTGAGTGGTAGATCACAGATGGCGCAGGGCAGCGACCGCGTCGCGACGGCCTGAACTGCTACAATTTGACCAATGCCCCGCAAGGATTCAAGTGAACGCGTCCCCAAGGACGCACCGCTCTCGATCGTGATTCTCGCTGCCGGGCGCGGCACGCGCATGCAATCCGATCTGCCCAAGGTCATGCAGCCGCTCGCCGGCGCGCCGCTGCTCTCGTACGTGCTCGAGCTGGCGGCCCAGCTTGAGCCGGCCATGACGTATGTCGTGTACGGCGATGGGGCCGAGCGCATGCGCGAGCACTTCGCGAATGCGCCGGTGCACTGGGCACTGCAGGCCGAGCAGCTCGGTACCGGTCATGCGCTGCTGCAGGCGATGCCAGCGGTGCCCGACAATCATCGCGTGCTGGTCCTGTACGGCGATGTGCCGTTGCTGCGGATCGAATCGCTGCGCGAGCTGATCGCGGTGGCTGGCGGCCGCAACCTGGCATTGTTGAGCGCGGCCCCGGCCGATACCACGGGGTACGGCCGTATCGTGCGCGGTGCACGTGGCGCGCTGCTGCGCATCGTCGAGGAGCGCGACGCTACGGCTCGCGAGCGCTCGATCCGCGAAGTCAACAGCGGCGTGCTGCTCGCCCCAGCGGGGCTCATGCGCAAATGGCTCGGGCAGCTGCGGCCGCGCAATGCGCAGCGCGAGTATTACCTGACGGACGTGGTGGCGCTGGCGCTGCGGGCGCGGACCCGGGTCGTCGCCGTGATGGCCGACGATGCGGCGGAAGTGCAGGGCGTCAATGACAGGCTGCAGCTCGCCGAGGCCGAGGCCGAGTATCGCCGCCGCCGCGCGCGAGCGCTGATGAGCCAGGGCGTGACGCTGATCGATCCGGCGCGTCTGGACGTGCGCGGCGAGGTGACGGTCGGGCGCGATGTGTTGCTGGACGTGAACGTCGTGCTGCACGGGCCGGTACATCTGGCCGATCGGGTGCGCATCGGACCGAACTGCGTGCTGGCCAATGCGAGCGTCGGGCCGGGCACCGTGCTCTATGCCAACTGCGTGGTACAGAACGCGCAGATCGGCGGCGGCTGCGAGATCGGGCCGTTTACGCGGCTGCGGCCGCATGCGCGGCTGGCCGACGGCGTGCATCTGGGTAATTTCGTCGAGGTTAAGAACAGCGTCATCGGCGAGCGCAGCAAGGTCAACCACTTGAGCTACGTGGGCGACAGCGAGATCGGCAGCCGCGTCAATGTCGGCGCCGGCACGATCACCTGCAACTACGATGGCGCGAATAAATGGCGCACGGAAATCGGCAGCGGGGCATTCATCGGCTCAGGCTGCATGCTCGTGGCGCCCGTGAAGGTCGGCGATGGCGCGACCATCGGCGCCGGTTCGACCATCACCAGCGACGCGCCGGCGGGCAAGCTGACGCTGGCGCGCTCGCGACAGGTCACGATCGAGCAATGGGAGCGGCCCATAAAAAGGCCGCCCAAGCCATGACAGGAGCCGCGCTGATATGTGTGGAATAGTCGCGGGGGTCGCCGATCGCAACATCGTGCCGGTATTGATCGAGGGCCTCAAGCGGCTCGAATACCGCGGTTACGATTCCGCCGGCATAGCCGTGCTCAACGCCGACGGGCATTTGCAGCGCCTGCGTACGGTCGGCAAGGTGCGCGCGCTCGAGCAGGCCCTGGTCGAACTGCCGATCCAGGGTCGCGCCGGCATCGCGCACACGCGCTGGGCCACGCACGGAGTACCGAGCGAGCGCAATGCTCATCCGCACCTCTCGCGCGACGGCCTCGCGATCGTGCACAACGGCATCATCGAGAACTACGAGGAGCTGCGCGAGGAACTCAAGGCCCACGGCTACCAGTTCACGTCAGAGACCGATACCGAGGTGGTGGCACACCGCGTTCATTATCATCTCGAGAAGCTCGGCGACCTGTTCAAGGCCGTGCGGGCGACCGTGGCGGAGCTCGAAGGGGCGTATGCCCTGGCAGTGATCAGCGAGCAGGACCCCGAGCGCCTGATCGTAGCGCGCGTGGGCTGCCCGGTGGTGCTGGGCTTAGGGGTAGGCGAGAGCTTCGTCGCCTCCGACGTGGCGGCACTGCTGCCGGTCACGCGCCGTTTCATGTTCCTGGACGAGGGCGATGTGGCGGAAATCCGCCGCAGCGGCGTGCGCGTGATCGACCGCGAGGGCAACACCGCCGACCGGCCGGTCAGGGAAAGCGAGTTGACGGCCGACGCCGCCGAGAAGGGCCAGTACCGGCATTTCATGCTCAAGGAGATTCACGAGCAGCCGCGCGCGGTCGCGAACACGCTGCAGGAGCGGGTCGCCAACGGCCGACTGCTCGAGGCGGCCTTCGGGCCCGCCGCCGCCGCCGTGTTCGAGCGCGTCGAATTCGTTCACATCGTGGCCTGCGGCACCAGCTATCACGCCGGCGTGGTGGCGCATTATTTCATCGAACAGGTCTGTCGCATCTCGTGTCGCGCGGAGATCGCGAGCGAATATCGCTACCGCAATCCCGTGGTGCCCAAGAACACGCTGTTCGTCGTGATCTCGCAATCCGGTGAGACCGCCGATTCGCTCGCGGCGCTGCGCATGGCGCGCCGGAACGGCTACCTCTCGACCTTGGCGATCTGCAACGCGCCCGAGAGTTCGCTGGTGCGCGAGTCCGAGCTGGTCATGCTCACGCGCGCAGGTCCGGAGATCGGTGTCGCCTCGACCAAGGCGTTTACCACCCAGCTCACGGCCCTGGCGATGCTGACGGTGGCATTGGCGCGCCACAACGGCGCGGATCCGGAGCGTGAGCGCAGTCTCGTCACGCGCCTGATCGAGCTGCCGGCGCTGCTCGAGAAGACCCTCGAGCTCGATCCGGTAGTACACCGTATGGCGCTGCATTTCGCCGACAAGGATCACGCGCTGTTCCTCGGCCGCGGCGCCATGTACGCGATTGCGATGGAGGGCGCTCTCAAACTCAAGGAGATCTCCTACATCCACGCCGAAGCCTACGCCGCCGGTGAACTCAAGCACGGCCCGCTGGCACTGGTCGATGCCGATATGCCGGTGGTGGCGGTGGCGCCCAATAACGATCTGCTCGACAAGCTCAAGTCCAATCTCATGGAAGTGCGGGCGCGCGGCGGTGTGCTGTACGTGTTCGCCGATCCGGACTCCGGCGTCGAATCGAGCGACGGCGTGCACGTGATCCATATGCCCAAGCACGTGACGGACTTCCAGGCGCCGGTCGTCTATACCATTCCGTTGCAGCTGCTCGCCTATCACGTGGCGATTCTCAAGGGCACCGATGTCGATCAGCCCAGGAACCTGGCCAAGAGCGTGACCGTGGAATAGACCGCGCACGCTCGATTCGACTGTACGTAAATAGTCGTTGACTTGTCGGTGGCGTACCGGTACCTTCGAAATTAGTCGAAATGTCGGAGGACACCATCCACCGTGGCCGTGACCGCCGGAACCGCGGCGCCCATGAGCGTCTTCGAGCGCTATCTGACTGCCTGGGTGTTTATTTGTATCGTCGTGGGGATTTCACTCGGGCAGGTCGCGCCCGCGCTGTTCCAGGTTGTGGGCCGCATTCAGATCGCCCAGGTCAACCTGCCGGTCGGTCTGCTGATCTGGGTGATGATCATTCCGATGCTGGTGAAGGTCGATTTCGGCGCTTTGCACGAAGTGCGTCAGCACGTGCGCGGCATCGGCGTGACACTTTTCGTAAACTGGCTGGTCAAGCCGTTCTCGATGGCGTTTCTGGGGTGGCTATTCATACGCCATCTATTCGCGTCGATGCTGCCCGCCGGCGAAATCGACAGCTACATCGCGGGATTGATTCTGCTGGCCGCTGCCCCGTGCACGGCGATGGTGTTCGTCTGGAGCCGACTGTCCCACGGTGATCCGCTGTTCACGCTGTCCCAAGTGGCGCTGAACGATACCATCATGGTCTTTGCCTTCGCCCCCATTGTCGCGCTGCTGCTCGGTCTCTCGAGCATCAGCGTGCCCTGGGCCACGCTGTTGACCTCAGTCGTTCTGTATATCGTTATTCCGGTGATACTGGCGCAGGTGTGGCGCAAGGGATTGCTCAGCAAGGGTAAGCTGCATTTTGCAGCGGTCATGGCTCGGATCGGTCCGTGGTCCATTTCAGCGCTGCTGCTGACCCTCGTGTTGTTGTTCGCCTTTCAAGGCAAAGCCATCATCGACCAGCCGTTGGTGATTGCACTGCTGGCTGTCCCGATCCTAATACAAGTGTTCTTTAATTCAGCGTTGGCATACTGGCTCAATCGTGCGCTGGGTGAGAAACACAACATTGCTTGCCCGTCTGCTCTGATTGGCGCCTCGAATTTCTTCGAACTGGCCGTTGCTGCGGCGATCAGCCTGTTCGGGTTCCAGTCCGGCGCAGCACTAGCGACGGTTGTGGGGGTACTCATCGAGGTGCCTGTGATGCTGCTCGTGGTGAAAGTAGTCAACAGCAGCAAGCACTGGTATGAAGTGAAGGCGACAGTCTAATACGCGCTTGAATGCCGGCGCTGCAGATAATCGACCACGAGTTCCGTGGCCTCCTCGAGCGTCAGCGCCGACATATCCAGATGAATCTCGGGATGTTCCGGGACCTCGTACGGCGAGTCGATGCCGGTAAAGTTCTGCAACTGCCCGCTGCGCGCGCGGCGATAGAGACCCTTCACATCTCGACGCTCGGCATCGGCCAGCGGCGTATCGACGAATACTTCGATGAACTCGTGTTGCTGGAATAGCGCTCGCGCCGCAGACCGCTCGGCGCGAAACGGCGAGATGAACGACACCAGCACGATCAACCCGGCGTCCACCATGAGCTTCGACACCTCGGCGATGCGGCGGATATTCTCCACTCGATCCTGGTCGGTAAAACCGAGGTCCTTGTTGAGTCCGTGGCGGACATTGTCGCCGTCGAGCAGATAGGTCCGTCGACCCTGGGCATGCAATTGCCTTTCCACCAGGTTGGCAATCGTGCTCTTGCCGGCACCGGAATAACCGGTCAACCAGATCACACACGGCCGCTGTCGGTTCTGAGCCGCACGCGCCTGCTGGTTGACGTCGAGGGCCTGCCAATAGGCGTTTTGCGAGCGGCGCAACGCGAAGTGCAGTGTGCCGGCCGCCAACGTGTCGTGCGTGATGCGATCGATCAGGATGAAGCCGCCCAGATCGCGGCTGCGCTCATACGGCTCGAATGCAATGGGCCGGTCGAGTTCCAGCTCACAAACCCCGACTTCATTGAGCTCCAGGCGCTCCGCGGGCAGGTGCTGCCAGGTGTTGACGTCGATCTTGTACTTGAGCGGCGCGACGGTCGCCGAGACCGTGGCGGTGCCGATCTTCATCTTGTACGAGCGGCCCGGCAGGATGGCATTGGCGTGCAGGGCGATCAGCGTGGCCTCGAACTGATCGGCGGTCGGTGGCGGTGCGTCGGCCGCGGCCAGCACATCGCCGCGGCTCAGGTCAATGTCTTCTGTAAGCGTCAAGGTCACGCATTGCCCGGTTGCGGCGCTGGCCAGTTCGCCCTCCTGGGTCACGATGCTGGCAATGCGGCACTCGCGTCCGGACGGCAGCGCGCGCGTGCGATCGCCGGGGCGCACTACGCCGCTCGTGATCCGGCCGGCATAACCGCGAAAATCCTGGTTCGGGCGATTGACCCACTGCACCGGCATGCGAAATGGCAGGCTCACCGTCGGCGTTTCGAGCTCCACAGTCTCCAGAAATGTAAGCAACGCCGGGCCCCGATACCAGGGCATATTGCGGCTGCGTTCAAGCACGTTGTCGCCATCGGCGGCCGATATTGGGATGGCCGTAATGCCGGTGAGCTGGGTGTGCCCGGCGAACTGCCGATAGTCGCGCTCGATGGACTCAAATCGATCCTGCGAGTACTCCACCAGATCCATCTTGTTGATGGCCAGGACGATGCGGCGAATTCCGAGCAGCGATACCAGGTAGCTGTGACGGCGAGTCTGGGTCAGCACGCCCTTGCGGGCATCGACCAGGATCACCGCGAGATCTGCAGTCGAGGCGCCCGTAACCATATTGCGCGTGTACTGTTCGTGACCGGGGGTATCGGCGACGATGAACTTGCGTTTGTCGGTCGAGAAGAAGCGATAAGCGACGTCGATCGTGATGCCCTGCTCGCGCTCGGCCGACAAGCCATCGAGCAGCAACGCAAAGTCGAGCTGATCGCCGCGTGTGCCGGTTTTTTTTGAAGCCGCCGCCAGCGCCGCGAGTTGATCCTCGAGCAGCAGTTTTGAGTCGTAGAGCAGCCGGCCGATCAGCGTGGATTTGCCGTCATCGACCGAGCCGCAGGTGATAAAGCGCAGCAGGCTCGGGGCCGCCTGAGCACTCATCAGAAATACCCTTCCTGCTTTTTCTTCTCCATCGATGCGGTGTCGTCGTGATCGATCGCGCGACCGTGGCGTTCCGATTTGGAGCTCAGCAGTAGTTCCGGAATGATCTCGTCCAACGTGGCGGCATGACTTTCGATGGCGCTGGTCAGCGGATAGCAACCCAGGGTGCGGAAACGCACGCTGAGCAGCTGCACCTCTTCACCCGGGTGCAAGGGCATGCGCTCGTCATCGACCATGAGCAACGCGCCATCGCGGCGCACGACCGGCCGCTCGGCGGCGAAATACAGCGGCACGATCGCGATCTTCTCGAGCTGAATGTATTGCCATACGTCGAGCTCGGTCCAATTGGAGAGCGGGAAGACCCGGATGCTTTCACCATCGCGCTTGTCGGTGTTATACAGGTTCCATAGCTCGGGCCGCTGATTTCTGGGGTCCCAGCGGTGGTGCGCGGACCGAAATGAAAACACCCGCTCTTTGGCGCGGCTCTTCTCCTCGTCGCGGCGCGCCCCGCCAAAGGCCGCGTCGAAGCCGTATTGGTCGAGCGCCTGCTTGAGCGCTTGCGTCTTCATGAGGTCGGTGTGAACCTGTGAACCGTGAGTAAACGGATTGATGCCCTGCCGGATTCCTTCTGGATTGACATGCACCAGCAGCTCCATGCCGCTGTCCTTGGCGATGCGATCGCGGTACTCGTACATGGCGCGGAACTTCCAGGTGGTATCGATATGCAGCAACGGAAACGGCGGGGGGGCGGGATAAAACGCCTTTCTGGCCAGATGCAGCATGACCGCGCTGTCCTTGCCAAGGGAATGCAGCATGACCGGCTTACGGCACTCGGCCACGACCTCGCGCAAGATATAAATGCTTTCGGCTTCGAGCCGCTGCAGGTGCGTCAGTTCAGTAGTCACAGGCCGCAAACTAGCACGAGCCCTGGGCAGTCAGAGTGCTGCGGTGCCGCATCACCGATGTGCATCGGCGACGGCCAAGGCTATGAGCGACGCCATGGCTGTCCATGAGCAGATGGAATACGATTTTTGTGTCGTCGGCGCGGGACCCGCGGGGCTGTGCTGCGCGTTGCGCCTCAAGCAGCTGCAGCCGGATAAAACCGTCTGCGTTCTGGAAAAGGCTTCCGCTCTCGGCGCGCATTCGATCTCCGGTGCCGTGCTGGAGCCCGGACCCCTCGAACAGCTGCTGCCGCAGTGGCGCAGTGACTACACCGGCATGAAGGTCCCCGCAGCCGAGGACGATGTGCGTTTGATGACGCGCACCGGCTCCATCAAGCTGCCGGACTGGATCGTGCGGATGTCGCCGCTGAACAATCACGGCAACTTCATCGTATCGCTCGGACAGCTGACGCCGTGGCTCGGGCAGCAGGCCGAAGCACTGGGGGTGGACGTGTTCCCGGGTTTCGCCGTCTCCGAGGCGCTGTTCGATGAGCACGGCGGTGTCAAAGGCGTGCGCATCGGCGACATGGGAGTCAACAAGGACGGCAGTGAGGGCCCGAACTACACTGCCGGCGCGGACATCATTGCTGCCACCACGCTGCTGGCGGAAGGCGCGCGGGGTTCGCTTTCAAAACAACTGATGGCCCGTTTCGAGCTGAGCCGGGACCAGGACCCACCCACTTTCGGACTCGGCTTCAAGGAGCTCTGGCAGCTGCCGCCCGGCCGCGTCACTCCCGGGCGCATCGAGCATTCGTTTGGCTGGCCCGTGGACGCCAAGACCTACGGCGGCAGCTTTCTGTACCACCTCGACAACGACCGGGTGTACGTCGGCTATGTGGTCGGCCTCAACTACCAGGATCCGCGCCTGAAGCCCTTTGAGGCATTTCAGCAGTTCAAACACCATCCGCGCATCCAGCCATTGCTGCAGCAGGGCGAGATCCTGGGCGCCGGGGCGCGCACCATCGCCGCCGGCGGCTACCAGTCGCTACCGAAGCTGGAAATGCCCGGCGCCATGTTGATCGGTGATGCCGGCGGAACGCTCAACGTTTTCAAGATCAAGGGAATTCATCAGGCCATACGATCCGGAGTTCTCGCAGCCGAACATCTGTGCGAGCACGGCAGTAGCCTGGGGTTCGACGCACGCTGGCGCGCCTCCGAAGGTCACCGCGAATTGCGCGCCGTGCGCAACTTCAAGCCTGCGTTCAAGCGCGGCTTGTACCTGGCGATGGCGAATGCCGGCCTGGAAATACTCGCCAGGGGAAGGACGCCCTGGACATTGAAGAATACGGCCGACTGGTCGGCACTGGAGAAGCTGGACGACTATGTGTCTCCCGACCGCGGCTGGGCCCCGCGCACCCTGCCGCCGCGCGACCGGGTCTCCTCGGTATTCTTTGCCGGTAACGCGCACGATGAAAACCAACCCGTGCATCTGCACGTCGCCGATAGCTCGATCTGCGTCGATCGCTGCGTCAAGGAATTCGGTAATCCGTGCCAGAACTTCTGTCCGGCCGCTGTCTACGAAATCGTCGACGACGGCGCCGGCGGCCGGCGCCTGCAGATCAACGCCGCCAACTGCGTGCATTGCAAAGCCTGCGATGTCAAAGATCCTTACGGCATCATCACCTGGACGCCGCCCGAAGGTGGATCGGGTCCGAACTATCAGAACCTGTGAGCGCTCACCACAGTTTACGCTACGAATCCTGGCCCGCCACGCATTTGGCTTGCAGATCGTAGGTGCCTGCCGCGGTGATCTGGACCTCGGCGAACTCCCCGACCTTGAGCTTGCCGCCCCCGCGCACGCGCACGATGCCATCGATCTCGGGGGCTTCGCCGGCGCTGCGCGCGATCGCCACGCCGTGCTGGACAGCGTCGACCAGCACGCGAACGCGCCGTCCGACGCGCGCACTTAAGCGCGCGGCGCTGATGGCGCCGGCTTTTTCCATGAAACGCTGGTAGCGCTCTTCTTTGACTGGCTCCGGCACCGGCTCGGCGATGGCATTCGCCGCGGCCCCTTCGACCGCCGAGTATTTGAAGCAGCCGACGCGATCGAGCTGGGCCGCATCGAGCCAATCCAGCAATTGCTCGAATTCAGGCTCGGTTTCACCCGGGAAACCGACGATGAAGGTACTGCGCAGGGTCAGCTCGGGGCGCTGCGCGCGCCAGCCTTCGATTCGCCGCAGCGTATTTTCCGCGTGCGCCGGGCGGCGCATGCGCTTGAGCACGGTGGGACTGCCGTGCTGGAACGGGATATCGAGGTAAGGCAGCACGCCGCGCTCGCTCATGAGCGCGATCAACTCATCGACATGCGGATAGGGGTAGACATAATGCAGCCGCGCCCAGACGCCGAGCTGCGAAAGCGCCCGCGCGAGCGCCACCACGTGCGTTTCGTACCGCTGTTGGCGCCACAGCACCTCGCGGTAGCGAATATCGCTGCCGTAAGCGCTGGTGTCCTGCGAGATAACGAGCAACTCGCGCACACCGCTGGCGGCCAGCGCTTCGGCCTCGCGCATGACGTGATCGAGCGGTCGACTGACCAGACCGCCGCGTAGCGCGGGAATGATGCAAAAGCTGCAGCGGTTGTTGCAGCCCTCCGATATCTTGAGGTACGCGTAATGGCGCGGAGTCAGCCGGATGCCCTGTGGCGGCAGCAGATCGATGAACCGTGCGTGCGGCGCCGGCAAATGCTCATTCACGGCGGCGATCACACGCTCATAGGCATGCGGCCCGGTCACGCCCAGCACCTTGGGGTGCCGCTCGAGAATTCGCTGCGGATTGGCGCCCAGACAGCCGGTCACGAGTACGCGGCCGTGCTGCTCGAGGGCCTCGCCGATGGCCTGCAATGACTCATCAATGGCGGCTTCGATGAAGCCGCAGGTGTTGACCACGACCAGATCCGCCTGAGTGTAGCTCGGGGCGATCTCGTAGCCGCGTGCGCGCAGTTCGGTGATCAGGCGCTCGGAATCGACCAATGCCTTGGGACAGCCCAGGCTGACAAAGCCGACGGCCGGCGCATGGCCGCGAATGGGCATGGGTATCCTGCCGTGCGGCCAGTACAATGGGGGTGAGGAGTGTACATGAGCGAGCGCGCCGGATCGACGCATGGCCTTTGACCGCGACTATTACCAGCGCTTCTACTTCAACCCCCGCACCGCCGTGACCTCGCGCGCGGAGATGCGCGCGCGCGCGCGCCTGATCGCCGGCTGCGTGCAATATGTCGGCTTGCCGGTCGCCAGGATTCTCGATGCCGGCTGCGGCGTCGGGCTGCTGCGCGCGCCGCTCAAGCGAGCGCTTCGGTCTGTGGACTACGTCGGGCTCGAGTTCAGCGACTACCTGTGTCGGCGCTACGGCTGGCGCCAGGGTTCGGTTGCAACGCTTCGTACCCGCGAACGCTTCGATCTGGTGATCTGCTATGACGTGCTGCAGTACCTGTCGGCGGCGCAGGCGCGGCGCGCGATCGCCAACCTGTCGCGAGTATGCCGTGGGGCGCTGTACTTCGGCGCCCTCACGCTCGAGGATTGGCGCGACAACTGCGATCAAAGCCGCACCGACCGCATCCCGGGTCTGCGTCCCGGCGCCTGGTATCGCCGTGAGCTGTCGCGCGCCTTCAGGCCGATCGGCTGTGGGATGTGGCTCAAGCGCGAGCTGAATTTGACACTGTGGAATCTGGACGCGGCGGCTTGAGTGCCGCATCGCCACGGCGCCTGCTGATCGCCTTCGACGGTACGGTCGAGTGTCGGCTCGAGGCCGGCGCGATCAATCTGACGCTGCGCGGCTTTGAGCGTCACGGCGGACCTGCCGGATTTCGCAGCGCCGCCGAGGCGCTATTTGCCAGCGCGGCGACGCTGGCGCCGGAAGGCATGGGCGCGCTGCCGTCCCGGCTGCGCGAGGTGCGCATTTTCGAGCTCGCCGAGGCCCCCGGCGCGCGCCGCTTTCTGATCCGCGCCCAGGGGCTGCAGCTGGAGTTGGCGTGTCGGAGCCTGCAATTGCACCGCGACGCCGGCGGCGCTTTCTTCCGCGCGCTGCCGCCGCCGCGCGTGCCTCTGAACCGGCGCCTGGGTTGGACGCTGCTGTTGCTGCTATTGCGGCTTCCAGGCGCCGAACGTCTGCTCGCTCAGCTGCGAGGTATTCGATGACCACACGGATTCCAGTGACGGTGCTCACCGGCTTTCTCGGCGCGGGCAAGACCACGCTGGTCAACCGTATTCTCTCGGAGCAGCACGGTAAGCGCATCGCAGTCATCGAAAACGAATTCGGCGAGGTCGGCGTCGACCACGAGCTGGTCATCGCCGCCGATGAGGAAATCTTCGAGACCAGCAACGGCTGCATCTGCTGCACCGTACGCGGTGACCTGATTCGAATTCTGACGCAGCTGCGCAAGCGCCGCGAGCGCTTCGATGCAATTTTGATCGAGACCACGGGGCTGGCAGATCCCGGACCCGTGGCGCAGACTTTTTTTATCGATGAGGAGCTCAAGGAATATTTTTCGCTCGATGCCATCGTGACGCTGGTGGACGCGCGACACATCGAGCAGGAGCTCGACCAAAACCCTATCGCGCTTGAGCAGATCGCGTTTGCGGACATCGTGCTGCTCAACAAGATCGATCTGGTGGATGGCAGCGCGCTCGCTCGCATCGAACAACGCATGCAGGGCATCAATGGCACGGCGACGGTGCTGCGCACCCGCAATGCCGATGTGCCGCTCGAGCGCCTGCTCGATATCGGTGCCTTCGATCTCGAGCGCGCACTCTCGCGCGACCAGGAGTTCCTGCAGCCCGTGCGGCCGTTCGAGTGGGCCGGCCTGTATGCGCTCGGCACCGAGCAGTACGCCCTGCGTACCGGCGCGCACGCTCATGATGCGCACGCGCTGCAATGCGTCGATGTGCTGCTATTGCCGGTCCAATTAAAGCCGAGCTCCGCGATCGACTCACAACTGGATGTGGCGATGGCGCTATTCAAGGCCGAGCCGGTGGTGCTCCAGGCACTCGCGATGCTGCCATTGCGCCAGCTCGTGCGGCTCACTCTTCAAGGCGGCGCGCACTACCAACTGCAGCTCGAGCAGGCCGGCCGCTGCGTTTTGTTCTGCGAGCACGCGCCCGAGGAGTTCGGACTGCACCTGAAAGGCGCCGAACTGCTCGAGGAACGCCGCTACGGCTCGCATCACCACGATGCGGAGATCGGCTCCATTGGCCTCGAGGACCCGCGGCCGCTGGATCCGAACAAGCTCAACGACTGGCTATCGTATCTGCTGCAGAGCCGAGGCCAGGACATCCTGCGCATGAAGGGAGTGCTGAACCTCAAAGGCGAGGCCCGGCGCTACGTTTTTCACGGCGTCCACATGGTGTACGACGGACAACTCGAACGCCCGTGGCCGGCGACCACGCCTCGACGCAGCCGCCTCGTGTTCATCGGCCGCCATCTGGATCGCGGCGAGCTGGAGGCCGGTTTCGAATCCTGCATCGCATGAGCGCCGCGGCCGGACAGCTGCGGCTGCGTAGCCGCATCGAGCTTGGTGACTATCCGGTCGATGCGGCCTGGTCGCCCGACGGCAAGGCGGTGGTCGTGGCCTGCGGTGCCGGCGCGATATCCCTGGCGCAGATCGAAGCCGATGCGAGCGCACGCCCTATCGGAGCGCACGCCGGCGGCGCGCTCGCGGTGGCGTGGCAGAAGGCGGGGAATTTATTTGCCTCATCGGGTCAGGATGGGGCTGTGCGTTTGTGGGATGCGCGCACGCTCGAGTCGCGAGCGATCCACGAAGGCGCGGAATGGAGCGAGCATCTGGCATTTGCCGATAACGGACGCCTGCTGGCCGTGGCCACGGGCCGCACGCTGCGGCTGTTCGACGCCAGCGGCGCGTTGCGAGCCAGCTTCGAGCCGCATCCGGGAGTGATCGCGGCGCTGGCCTGGCGCCCGAAATCAACTGAAATCGCGGCGGCCGGCAACGGCGGGGTACGCATTCATCGGGGCGAGCCGCAGCTCGAGTCGCGCGACTATCCGTGGCGCGGGGCCTGCCTGACCGCGTGCTGGAATGCGGACGGCCGTGTGCTCGCCGCCGGCATGCAGGATGGCAGCGTGCATCTGTGGTACGTGGCGAGCGGCACGCAGTCGCAAATGCAGGGCTACGGCAGCAAAGTCAGCGCCACCGGCTGGAGCGCCAACGGGCGCTACCTCGCGAGCGCAGCGGGCAATTCGTTGATCGTTTGGGATTTCAACGGCAAGGGGCCCGAAGGCTCGCGGCCGCTCGAGCTGCGCTCACACTCCGAGCGCATCAGCGCATTGGCCTGCCGGCCCAGCGGGACGTGGCTGGTCTCCGCCGCGCGCGACCGCCGGCTGCTGCTGTGGCGTATGGGTGCCAGCGATACGCCGCAGGATGCGCATCTTTTGGCTGATGAATGCACGCTGCTGCGCTACTCGCGCAGTGGCGAGCGGCTCGCGGTCGGAGATGCCCGCGGTGGGCTGTCGATATTCGACTGCTAGGAGCCGAATTCCACGTCCGGCCTGACGATGGGCAGCGCGCGTGTGCCGGCGAATACGCCGGCGTAATTCGCGAGCTGCATGCTAAGTGAATGCGACCAGGTAAAGCCCTGCAACGCCCGCTGGCGGGCGGCGGCGCCGAGTGCTTCCAGGTTGCGTTGGTAGAGACGGCTAATGGCCGCGGCCATGCTCGCTGCGTTGTCCGGCTCGGCAAGTTCGCCGACGCGCTCATCCACCAGCTCCGGTACTGCCCCGGCGCGCACGCCAACGACCGGTCGGCCACAGGCCATGGCCTCGATGATCACGAGCCCGAAGGTCTCGCTGCTGCCGGCGTGCACGAGCGCGTCGGCCGAGGCCAGCCACTGCGCGAGTTCGAGGCTGTCGCGGCGGTAAGGCAATACCGTGATGTTTTGGCTCGGACGCGCGCTGCGGCCGCCGCCGACCAGCAGCAGATGATAGGGCTTGCCCAGCAGCGCCATCGCCGTGTGCAGCACCCCGAGGTTCTTCTCCTCCGAGAATCGTCCGGCATACACCAGCAGTCGCGCATCGTCGGGCAATTCGAGCGCGCGGCGCAGGTCGAGCGTGCGACGCGCCGGCGAGAATATCTGCGTGTCGACACCCAGGGGCTGGAGCGCCGTGCGCGGCACACCGAGTTGCGCCAGGTAGCTGCACATCAATCGGCTCGGCGCGAGTACCAGATCGAATTGGGCGTACACCGAGCGCAGGTAGCGCGTGACCGCGCGCTCGATGCCAAGACCGAAGCGGCGGCCCAATAGCTGCGCCAGATTCGAGTGGAAGAATGCGATCAGCGGAATATTACGTCTGCGCGCCACAGTCGAAGCACACCACGCAGGATGGAAGGCATCGCCGACCTCGATCAGATCGGGCTCGAGCGCATCCAGCATCGAGCGCCAGATGCGCGATGAGAGCGGCAGGCGGTAATTGAACGTGCCCGGCAGCCGCATGCCGGCGATGGTGCTGATTCCTTCGGGGACCAACTGGCGCTGCTCGCCTGGCACCAGGATCGAATGGCGATGCCCGGTATGCGTCTTGAGCCAGTGATGCTTGGCCGTCAGATAGCGTTTCACGCCGCCGCTCGTGGGCGAGAAGAACAGGGTCGTGTCAACCAGATGCATACAGTGCCCCCCAAGAGCGAGGCAGCATTGCAGCGTCATGTCATTTTGCTGTCAAGCACGAACGCCGATCCGCGGCTCCTCGGTGGCGAGGGCAGGCAGATGCACGCGGAAGCGCGTGAACTGACCAGTCTTGGTGGCAGCCTGGATGCGGCCACCGAGCCGATTGATGTGATCGCGCACGATTTGCATGCCCTGACCGCGGCGCGCGGCGTCTTTGGCGGTCGACATGCCCGGCTGGAAGATCAGACTGGCGAGCTTCGAGGGATCGATGCCCTCGGCCGCATCGGCTGAAAGTAGGCCCTTTCTGACCGCGATTTCAGCAATCCCCCCGGCATCGAGGCCGGCGCCATCATCCTGCATATTGAGCTCGAAGCCCTCGGCCGCGCGATCGACAAATTCCACCAGCAACGTGCCTTGCGCGGGTTTGGCTTGCAGAGCGCGCTGCTCCGGCGCCTCGATGCCATGCTCGATCGCGTTGCGCAGCAGCTGGCCGAGCATATCGAACAGCGCGCTGACCCACAGCTCGGGAATCTCTTCCAGTCCCAGCGTGACGAGCGTGATGTGTTTGCCGTGCTTGAGCGCGAGCTTATCGGTCAGCTGCTGCAGCGCTGCGGCGAGTTTGGGTTGTGCGCGGCGCTGGCTGGCCTCGAGCTCGGAGGCGGCCTGGTCGTCCTCGATCAGCGGCACGTGCACCGAGGCGCAGTCGGCGGCGATCGTAATGTGGCTGCACAGATCTCCGAGCACGACCATCGCCGGCAGCAGATCGTTGCCCGTGATCTCCGGACGTATCTCGATCTCGCGCAGTGCGCGCTGCGCGCTCTCCAGACGGCTGCTGATCGTCGGCAGGTGCAATGCCAGCAGCGCCTCGGCCAGGTCGTCGAGCTCGGCCAGCAGCTGCTCGATCTTGCCGCGAAAGGCCGTGCCATCGCGCGTCGGGGCGCGCAGCAGCGCTCGAAGCTGCTCGACGCTTCCGAGCGCATGGGTCATTCCGGCGCCGAGCGCCGCCGGCTCGGACAGCAGCAGCGTGCGATACAGATCGCGCTGATCGCGCAGCGTCTCGATTTCAAGCTGGTGCGCGGGGGACATGGCATATATCGAGGTATCGTTCATTGCAGGGTTACCGCGGCATTAGGTTGGCCGGTCGAAGGTGTCATGAGGGCGATGGCGCCGCTGAGCGCGGCGTGCAGCGCGGCCGCATCGGCGAAGCGCTCGCCGCGATCGCGCGCCATCATGCGATCGAGCAATGGCTCGAGGCTGGCGCAGGACGCCGGCAGCGCCGGCCGCCGCCCATTCACGTGCTGCTGCATGACCTCGACCGCGGTGTAGCCCAGGTAGGGTTTATTGCCGGTCAGCATCTCGAACAGAATCACGCCGGCGCTGTACAGATCGCTGCGCGCATCGAGCGGCAAGCCCTGCGCCTGTTCGGGACTCATGTAGTAGGGTGAGCCGCGCAGTACACCGGCCATCGTGTTGAGGTGAGCCGAGTCGAGCTGCTTGGCAAGTCCGAAATCGATCAATACGACCGAGCCGTCCTCGCGCAACATGACGTTCGGCGGCTTCAGATCGCGATGCACGAGGCCGGCGCCATGCACGACTTCCAGTGCGGCGCAGATGCGCTGCGCGTACTCGAGGCTTTCGATCACCGTAATGGGCTGCTGCAGACGCGACTTCAAATCTCCGCACGGAAAATATTCCATGGCGATGAATTCGCGGCCGTCGTGAAAACCATAATCGTAGATGTCGACCACGGCGGGGTTCTGCAGCGCGCTGATCGCCGCGTATTCGCGCGCGAATTCCTGGCAATCATCGCCCGACTCGAGCGTCGGCTTGCTGATCTTGAGGGCGACGTTGCGCCCCAGGGTGGCGCTGTAGGCCAGATACACGGCCGCGCGCGAGGAGTCGCCGAGCTTGTGCAATAGGGAGTACTGCGGCAGATCCAGGTGCGAGGGATCGAAATTGCGCCGCGGCGCCTTGGTCGCGCGCGGCCGCGCCACTTTCGGGAGCCGCGGTGAGCGCAGTGCCGACCTTAAGGCGTTGGCCAGGCGCTGGGCGTTGAGCAGGGGGCGCGGCAAGTAGTCCACCGCGCCGTCACGCATCGCCTGCACGGCGCTGAGTTCGTTGCCGCCTGCGGCGATGACCACGATCGGCGGGCAGTCCTTTGAGGCTTGTGCCATGCGCAGCATGTCGAGGCCATCGCCGGGATCCGCGAGGGCATCGCCACACAGCGCACTGAGCACGATCAAGTCGAGCTCGTGCGCACGCAATTGCGCAACGCGCGCTTCGAACTGCGCCGGCAACATTTCCTCGACGGTGGCGTCAGGCCAGAGAATATCGAGGTGATGGCGCAGCCAGTCGCGTAGCTCGCGTTCCTCGATGACCAACAGGATGCAGGGCTTCATTGCTGAAAACGCACGCGGATTCGAGTGCGCTGCGCCACCGGCACACCGTCGCGCTGCACCGGGCGGTAGCGACTGTTTGCGAGCGCCGCGCGCGCGGCGCGTTCGAACACGCCACTTGGCTCGGCGTTCAGCACCACGATATCCGCCACCTTGCCATCGCCGGTGACGGTGAACTCGAGATCGACCCAGCCGCTGATACCGTGCGCGAGCGCGTCGTCCGGGTATACCGGTGGTACGAAGCGCACCCGCGTCAGGCTGCTTTCGCTGACCAGCACGTCGGCGGGTGCCGCGACGGGCGGTGCGTTCGCCGGGGTTTGCGTTGGCGCGGCGCCTACCGGTGAGTATTTGGATAGCGCACTGTCCTCGGCCGGCTCGATCAGCGCTGCGGCCGCCATGCGCTGGTTGAACTCGCGCTGCAGGCGCTCCTGCTCATTGGTTTGCTGAAGCTGCGCCGAGAGCTGGTTCAGCGTCGTGCTGTTGATCCGATAGTCGCTGCAGGCCTGCAGCCAGCGCTGCGCCTCCGCGCTATCGCCGGCCGCCAGCGCGTGACGAAACTGTGCGATCAGCGCCTCGCCCAGCGCGATCGAAGTGGCGCGGACCTCGGCATCCTCCGGCGCGAGCGCCAGTGCGGAAGCCAGATAAGCGCGCGCACTGTCATCGGCAGGCTCGATCA
>OBLT010000127.1_pt1 | contig 57776 bp, 42 predicted proteins | sample 1518721 | NCBI WGS metagenome assembly OBLT01 (sample SAMEA3539307, study PRJEB22396) | soil metagenome | biome: tundra; feature: field; material: soil | place: USA | collected 2010-05 | depth 0.15 m | reverse complement strand
CGCAAGTGCCGATCGTTCCCGTGGCCATCGTGGGCGCCGAGGAAACCCATCCCGTGGTTCACGAATTGGATGGCGGCACTGTCTTCCGTATCCTCGTGCAGTACCAAGAAGAAGAAGTGGGCCGGAAGGCCTTCGCGCTGGCGGTCGACCTGCTCGCGGCGGTGCGCACCGATCGACGCGTGGAACTGGAAGCCGCGATCAAGGATCTGCGCAGGCTCAACCAATCGATCCGGCTGGGCCCGAGCACGGGTGCCATCGTGCGCGCAGCCGAAGCTCGCGGCATTCCTTCGCGACGTCTGACCGACGGCAGCCTGGTCATGCTGGGCCAGGGTTCGCGCCAGCGTCGCATCTGGGCGTCCGAGACCGATCGCACCAGTGCCATCGCCGAGTCCATCGCCCAGGACAAAGAGCTGACGAAGTCCCTTTTGTCCGCCATCGGCGTGCCGGTGCCCGAGGGCCGTCCCGTCGCGAACGCGGAAGAGGCTTGGACCGCCGCCCAGGAAATCGGCGTGCCCGTGGTGGTCAAACCGCGCAAGGGCAATCAGGGCCGCGGCGTCTCGGTGGGCCTGCGCACGCGCGAGGCGGTCATGGCCGCCTACACGTACGCCGCCGCCCAAGAGGACGAGATCCTAGTCGAGCGCCACGTAGAAGGCTGCGACTTCCGCTTGCTGGTCATCGGCGGCCGTCTGATCTCGGCGGCGCGACGCGAGTGTCCCACCGTGGTGGGCGATGGCCAGCACACCATCACCGAGCTGGTCGAGATCGCCAACCAGGATCCGTTGCGCGGCGAGGATCACGCGACCGCGCTGAGCAAGTTGCGCCTCGATGCCATCGGCCGCGAAATGCTGGCCGAGCAAGGCATGACGGTCGACACCATCCCCGCCGCAAAGCAGGTCGTCATTCTGCGCCGGAACGCGAATCTCAGCACCGGCGGCAGCGCTATCGACGTCACCGACGAGGTTCACCCACTGGTCGCCGAGCGGGCCATCGACGCCGCCGCCATGGTCGGCCTGGACGTGGCCGGCATCGACATCGTGGCCTCGCGCATCGACCAGCCGCTCGACATCACCCGCGGCGCCATCGTCGAGGTCAACGCCGCACCCGGCCTGCGCATGCACCTCGAACCGTCGCGCGGCACCCCGCGCCCGGTGGGCGAGGCCATGGTCAATTCCATCTTCCCCCACGGCGACAACGGGCGCATCCCCATTGTCGCTGTCACCGGCACCAACGGCAAGACCACGACCACCCGTTGCGTGGCCCACCTGCTCCAGCGCTCCGGAAAACGCGTCGGCATGACCTGCACCGACGGCATCTACGTCGAAACCCGCCGCATCGACACCGGCGATTGCAGCGGCCCCAAGAGCGCGCGCTCCATCCTTGGCAATCCGCGCGTGGATGCGGCTGTGCTGGAAACTGCGCGGGGTGGTATCTTGCGCGAGGGGCTCGGTTTCGACTGGTGCGACGTCGCTATCGTCACCAACGTGGGCGAAGGCGATCACCTGGGACTTGGCGGCATCGCCACGGTCGAGGAGCTGGCGCGGGTCAAGGCCATTCCGGTTCGCCGCGTGACCGCGCAAGGCGCTGCGGTTCTCAACGCCGACGATCCGCTGGTGGCCGAAATGGCCAAGCTCTGCCGCGGCAGCGTGATCTTCTTCAGCCGCAATCCAGAGTCGCAGGTATTGGTCAGCCATCGCGCCAAGGGTGGCAAGGCTGTCACCGTGCGCGAAGGTGCCATCGTCATCGCCACCGGTCGTGACGAGCGTCGCGTGGCTCGCCTTACCGACCTGCCCCTGACCCATGGTGGCCGCATCGCATTCCAGGTCGAGAATCTGCTCGCCGCCGTCGCCGCTGGCCACGCCCTCGGCATTTCCGTCGACGGTATTCGCACTGGTATCGAGACCTTCACCAGCGACCTCAAGACCACGCCGGGTCGCTTCAATGTCATCAACCACCGCGGCAGCACGGTGATCCTCGACTATGGTCACAACTCCTCCGCGCTGCTCGCGCTTAACGAGGCCATCGAGAAAATGCCCCACCGGCGGCGCAAGATCGTCTACACGGCCGCGGGCGACCGCCGCGATGGCGACATCATTCGCCAGGCCACGATCATCGGCGACTTCTTCCACGAGATCTACATCTACGAAGATCAATGCACGCGCGGACGTCCCGATGGCGAGGTCATGCTTCTTATGCGCGAAGGATTCGCTCAAGGAGCGGGCAGCACGCGTCGCGATCGGGTGATCCTGCAAGAATCCGGCGAGCTAGCGGCAATCGGCGCCGCCATTTCCAGCCTGAAACCGGGCGACCTCCTGCTCTGCCAAGTCGACCAAATCGAGCTGGCCCTGGACTACGTGATGGGCATCTGCAAGCCAAGCGAACCCCACGCGACGATCGGTTCTCCAGCTGCGAAACACAAAGCCCCAGCCGCCGCAGTTCCAGCAACGGCCAGCTAGGAACTCCGAACGGATTGAACGTCTGGGAATTTCCGGATCTTTCACCACAGAGGACACAGAGAACACAGAGACGGATGAGGATGGAAGGGTTCCGGATCGAGATCCGGAGAACCCTTTCTTTTCCGGGCCTCTGTGTCCTCTGTGGTGAACAAAACTCACGTGCGTACTGCGCACAGAGGAGTGAGCAGCACTAGGCAATTCCACGAGGAATTCAACCCGTTCGGTGCTCTAGCCCGACGGTGAGAAAATCGCGATGGCAGGGTCCCGCCGCGACCTCGCGCGCGCCGGGCGGCTACGCGGGCTCGACCCTGACCACCCGTTGGAGCACTGGCCTCCCCAGCTGCGCGATCTCGGATCGGCCAGTGGACTGAGTCTCCGCGTATTCGTCGACGGCAAGACCTGGCAGGCGGTGCGGGAGGTTAGAAAAACCAATCCTCGTTTGTCGAAATGGTGCAGTGACCACCGTGGCGTGCTGGAAGCGGCCGCGTCCCGACGCGGGAAAGCCTACTGACTCGCGGCCCCCTACGCTTCGCCGCCCGGACGAACGCGAGACATTAGGTTCTGCGCTGGCACAAGCTGGTCGCGACTGGGAAATCCGGGGGGAAGCTTGGCCGCACCCTCCGTGATCCCAGCCATCCCGCGGCGGCCGCGAACCGCGTTGTTGAGGAAGACCTCGAGCCGGCGATTCTGTCCACCGCTGCCGTCGTAGAAAAGGCTGACGATGGGCATGTCCACGTCGGCCGAGACGCGTCCGAAGAGGGCGGTGGCAACGGTTTCAGGCATGCAGCCGAAGGGAGCGCAGTTCACCACCATGGCGGCGCCTTGCTGCGCGAATTTGATGGCGCGACCGACCGATAACTTGCCCTCGCCGCCCAGGTAGAACGGGATGTAGGGCGTGGCCAGCTCCAGATATTCCTGGAAGCGCGGCTCGTGCCGGTCATCGAGGAAGGGGCTGGCGGCTTCCATCAGCTTCTTTTCCCAATGCTTCATCCAGGTATACGTGATGAAGGTGTCGGCTTTCTCCCAAGAGAAGATGGTACCCGGGAATTCTTCTTTGTAGTTCTCGAGCGACGAGGTGTAGATGACCCAGTCGGTGATGGGCAGCATCCACGCCTCGCCGCCGAACTGCTCGACGGCACCGATAACGTCTTCGTTGGCGAAGGTGTTGTTGCGCACGTAGATCTCGCCCACGATGCCGACCAGCGGCCGGCGCGGGCCCGAGGTTTCGATGGCGGCGATCCTTTGAATCGCGGTCTTGAGCGCTGCGGGGATATCGCCATTGGCTTCGATGGCCTTGCCTACTATCTCAACGCACTCGTTCACCACGCGATCCGTTTCCCCGATCTTCACTTCGTAGGGGCGCACCTTGCACTGGGCCTTGAGCAGGATATCGGCGCAGGCGATGGCCTTGAAGAGAATACGGCGCATGGGGCTGTCGAGGCCCTGGTAGGCATTGTTGGACGCTGGCGCCAGGATGGCGACCTCCTCGCCCAGGCCCTCGCGCTCGAGGATCTGCCGGTGCAGGACGGTGTACTGACCGAACCGGCACGGCCCCTTGGAACTGGGCATGAAGAAGGCGTGCTTGCCGCCACGCGGTTGCTCGCGCAGGGTCTTGAGAAAGGTGCCCAAGGTAAGCGCGCAGGGCAGACACTCGGATCCGCGGGTGAGCGAGCGGCCGAGCTCGAAGGATTCCTTGTTCTCGTCGGGCAGCTCGCGCGCGTCGTAGCCATGCGAACGAAAGGCCGAGGCGAACAGGCGCGTGCCGAAGGCGTGCATGGGCGGCAACCAGATGGTACGGCCGCGCATATCGGACGGCTCGGGGCGCACCGGGGTGCGTGGCGTGCGCGCCGGACGCGGGCGGCGGAGCACATCGAAGAATGCCTCCAGGCGGGTCATGTAGCCCGCGTCGGCCCCGTGCTCGTCGAGCTCGAGCATGAGGATGGGACGGTTGCCCATGATCTCCTCGGCGTAGCTGAGCAGGAAGCTGTCCGGGCCGCAGGAAAAGTTGGTCAGGTAGACCACGTCCATGACGTCGCTCCCGGCGGCTTTCTCCAGTGTGGCCAGGATCTTCTGACCGTAGCTCCAGAAGGCGTTGCGGTAGCGCTCGCCCAGGCGGTTCATTTCTGGCCTGAGGAAGTCCATGGGCAGCACCGTGCGACCGAGATCCGCGATCTTCTGCGGCAACCCCAGGTTCGCTCCGGCGTCGTACATGTTGTAAGGACGACCGATGAGAAGAATGAGCTTCTCGTTCTTCTGTTCAGCCTCGGCCAACAGCTTGGCGCCTTCGGCAAAGCAGCGCTCTTCGAATTCGGACTGGGCCACCAGGCCCGCTTGCCACGCCTTCTTGATCTGGCGCGACGAAAGCCCGAGCGGCTTGCCGAGCCCGTCGGACAGGGTCTTGATGATTTCGCTCTCGCGCATGCGCATGTCGACCAGAGGGGTCAGCATGCGGGAGGCGTCGAGGTGGTTCATCATCAGGGCCGTGCGCGAGGCGGCGGCGGTGCCCTGCACGAACGGACACACCGTGGTGCCACTGGTTTCTTCGTTGGCGGGCGTGTTCTTGACGTGGGGGACGAACACGAAATCGACGCCATCCTGGGTCGCCAGTTTGGCCACGTGGCCAAGCGCGATCTTGGCCGGGAAACAGAAGTCCGCGCCCGCCATGCGCGGGCCCAGCTCGCGGATCTCGTCGGTGGTCGGACCCGACAGCTGCACCTTGTAGCCGAGCGTATTGAAGAACCGCTGCCACATAGGATAGTAGGTGTACATGATCAGCGACTGGGGAATGCCGATCACGCGGGCGTCGTCGGGAACCTTCACGCCGGCGCCCGCCTCGCGCCACAGCCGCTGGCGCAGCCGCAGCATGCGGTCGTGCGGACTCTTGCGAACCTTCTGCTCTGCGGGATCGCGGCCACACATGTAGCCCCAGGACGGCGCCACGCCTTCCACGCCCTCGACGTCGGCAAAGGTGATGCTGCAGTCGTTTTGGCAAAGGTCGCAGGTTTCCTTGCGCAGGGTTACCTTGCGGCGTTCGAGATCCAGGCCGTGGAACTTGGACTTGACCACGCCCTTCTCGGCCAGCGACTGGCGCGCAAGTCGCGCCACCCCGAAGGCGCCCATGACGTGGCAGTAGGGTGACACCACGACCTCGACATCGAGAATGTGTTCGAAGGCCGCCACCAGGGCCTTGTTCCGTGCCGTCGCGCCCTGGAACATGATGCGTTTGCGGCTGTGGTGGCGGTTGCCCACGACCTTGTTGAGATAGTTCTTGGCCACCGCCACCAGCACCGCGGCCAGGGCTTCCTCGCGCGTGGCGCCGCCTTCGATGAAACGGACCACGTCCTGCTCCATAAAGACGGTGCAGCGATCGGTGGCGCGCGGAGGCTTCACGCCCAGCACGGCGGCGCCCACGTCGGCGACCTTGTAGCCGAGCTTGTTGGCCTGCTCCTCGATGAACGAGCCGGTGCCCGCGGCGCACACGTAGTTCATGTTGGCGTCGCGGATGTGGCCGTCCGCAATGTGCATGTACTTGGCGTCCTGGCCGCCGATCTCGAAGATGGTGTCGACCTGCGGATCGGTGTAGGTCGCGCCGGCAACGTGCGCGCTGATCTCGTTGACGATGCAGTCGGCGCCGATGACCTCACCGACGATCTTGCGTCCGCTGCCCGTGGTGGCCACCCCGAGCACTTCGATGCGCGTGCCCTTCTTGTGCTCGAGCGCGAGCAGGGCGCGGAAGAGCTTCTGCGTAGCGCCGACGGGATCGCCTGATGTTTTCCTGTAGATGTCGACCTTGAGGTCGTCCTTCTCGTCGATCAGCGCAAGCTTCGTACTTGTCGAGCCGATGTCGATGCCGATGTACACGCGCAAGGTCTGACCCGCCGGCCAGGCCACCACGCGCACCTCGTTGTTGTCGGCGTCGACGTAGGACTCGGCGGTGGTGAAATCCGGGTACTTGGACTTCACCAAGGTCAGCGGCCAATCGTGGTACTCGACATCGCTCTTGGTGGCGATGCGGTGAATGGCATCACGCGAGGGCAGGCGCTTGGGCACGCTGCCCTTGGTCGCCGCACCGATGGCGCCCGCGAGATGCGGCCGCGATGGAACGCGCAACAGGCCTGGATAGGCGGCGTCGAGCCAGCGTAGGACCTCTTTGTTCAAGGCCACGCCACCAAGAATGGCGGTCGGCTTGTCGAGGGGCTTGGCGCGCAGAAGCGTGCCGATGAGGGTGCGGGTCATGCCACGACAAAGGCCCGACCACATGGCGGCCTTGCTGTAGCCCTCTTGCTGGCGGTGAATGAGATCGCTCTTGGCGAACACCGAGCAGCGGGTCGCGATGGACGGCGGCTCGGCGACCTGTCCTACCAGTCCGGCGTCGTCGTACGAGATGCCGAGGCGTGCGGCCTGCTCGTCGAGAAACGAGCCCGTGCCCGCCGCGCACATGGAGTTGGTCGCGTAGTTCTGAAAGTGCCCCTGGGCATCGAGCTGCACCAGGGTGACCGACCCTCCACCGATGTCGATAATGTTCGCGACATCGGGGAACTGGGCCAGCACCACCGGAATCTGGCAGGACGCAAGATCGAGCCTGGGCAGCTCGAACGACTCGCAGAAGCGCGCGGCATTGGATCCACAGAATCCGATGGCGTCGCCCGCGGCAACCGAAAGCTCGCCCATGGCAGCCTCCAGGGCCTTGGCGGGCTCGCCGCGATGCCTGGCGTAGAAGGTCCTGACAACTTCTCCGTCGCTGCCAAGCCGCACGGCCTTCAAAGACACCGCGCCAATATCGATTCCGATCTTCCCTGGGTTTTCCTTCATCAGAGCCTCTCCATGGAATCAGATGTAGGTGTCCATCGGTGGCGCCGATGGATACCACGGAACGGGTCGATTCGCTAACCGGAAGAGGTCTGGTGGCGCAGCGGGTTGACAGGATGCTTCTTCGAGTATTCCGGGCAGGCAGCAACAGGTGGAACTGCGCGCTCACCAAGGAATGGCCGTGCCCGGGCAACACGGGCTGCTAGCAGCGAAAGAAATTTGAAACCCGATCCGCTTTCGCGTTGTCCGTAGCAGCAGAGGGACGCGAAGGTGATGTGGCCGGCGGGTGCCGGTCCCCTCGTCCCTGGATCGCCCGGACGCCATTCGGGCAGCCACTGGACTCGCCTAAACGACCAGGACTGCGTGGCCCCGGCGGAGCGCGAGGAGCATGCCATGAATACTGCTGCATCAAGAATCGACGTACGTCCTGACAGTCCCCTGACCCCTAACCTGTACTTGGATCCGTACCTGGAGGGTCACCCGGCCCTAGAGGTTCGGGCGAGCTACAAGGGTGTCCTCATCGGCACGCGCTTTCTCGCCGACGAAATGCCCGGCAAGCGAGCAAAGTCCGCGCAAGGGCTCGACCCGCGTAGCAACTACGTGATCGGCCAGTCGCCACGCGCCGATGCCCCGGCCCCATGCGAGCTTTTGGGCGGCACGGATCTGCCGCTGGTCTCGAGATGGAGCGAGGGCTTCCTGGTCAACGTGACGCCGCAGATGAGCGGCGACGTGGCTGTCGGCGGCAAGGTGTACCGGCTGGCCGAGTACCTGGCCGGACGGGGCTGCAACTTCACCTTACCGCAAGGCGCCCAGGCAAGAATCGATTGCGGGGCCATGAGCTTCCGCTTGGACCACACCACCCGCGCTGAACCCTTGCCCAAGCGGTGGTTCACTTGGCGCTGGGCCGAACACAAGTTCACGCTGGGCTCCTTCCTGGCGCTGGGACTGTTCCTGCTCATGATCTTCGCGGTCCCGCCTGACGGCATGTCGGTCTCAAGCGACCTTCTGGGCATGAGCAGGATTATGATGCCTTCCATTGTCAAGGCGCCGGAGCCCGAGAAGCCCCCGGAAGTTCTTACCAATCGCCCAGACGAGAGTTCGGGTGAGGCAGGCAAAGCCCACGTCGGCGAATCGGGAAAGATGGGCGACCCGAAATCGAAGAGGCCGTTGGGCGCGTATTCCATCAAAGGAGACGGCAAGGACATGCACCTCGGCAAGGCCGAGGCCGCTGCGGACGTTCTCAACCGGGGCATTCTTGGCGTGCTTCGCTCGACCCAAGCCGCGCAATTCGCGGACATCTTCGGACATGATCTGGCGGTGGGCGACGCGCAGGAGAACATCCTCGGCAATCTGGTCGGCAATCAGTTCGCGGGCGGCTGGGGCGTGGGTGGTTGGGGAGTTACGGGCAGCGGAGCGGGCGGCGGCGGCGCGAACCTGACGACCATCGGCGTAGGCAACTACAACACTCTTGGGCGCGATGGCTACGGGCATGGCCCAGGCATCGGTGGCCTCGACCGCCGTACCGCGCACCGGGTTCCCACCGTAACCCCTGGCATCGTCACCACCCGCGGCTCGCTCGACAAGGAGATCATCCGGCGCGTGGTTCACTTGCACATGAACGAGGTGAAGTACTGCTACGACCAGGAGCTGGTGCGCAAGGCCGGGCTCGAAGGCAGGCTCTCGGTCCAGTTCGTCATCTCGCCTTTGGGCCAGGTTCTCAGCTCCGTCATGCAGAGCTCGACCATGGGCAACGTCCACGTCGAGAAGTGCGTGGTCGACGCGGTCAAGCGCTGGGAGTTTCCGAAACCGACCGGCGGAGGCATCGCCATCGTTTCCTATCCCTTCAACTTCGTGGCGGGCAGCGGGAGCTAGCTCCACCGCTAACGGCACGGGGCCGGGCGCCTCCCTCGGCCCCGTGCTACATTTTGTCCCTCGCATCGTTCATCCTGCTGCGAGACCCCGAATCCCGTTTCCACCATGTCCGCTGCGCGATGATCGGAAGCTACCCGAACCTGACCGAGTTGGAGCTCGCGGATCGACCGCTGCTGGAGCCGCTTTTCCGCGATCTTCGCGAAGGCCTATCCGAGCTGAGCTTCGCCGGCCTCTACTGTTTCCGCGCATCGCACGCCTACCGAATCGCCCAGCTTCCCGAAGGCACCCACTTCTTGGCCGGGGCCGACAAGGGGGTTCCATTCTTCATCTGCCCCTTCGCCCTCCCGCCCGCCGACCTGCTGGGCGAGCTTTTCCAGCGCTTCGCTTCGATGAAACTGGTCACCGATGCGCAGGCTGAGTACCTGCGCCAGGCCGGCTATGCCGTCAGCGAGGATCGCGACAATTTCGACTACATCTATCGCCGAGAAGATCTAGCGGCATTGCGCGGACGGGCCTTGCAAAGGAAGCGCAACCTGGTTCACGCCTTCGAAAAGACGCACACCTACGAGGCCTACCCGCTTTCACACGACCGGCTTGACGACGCCCTGGCGGTGCTCGAGGCCTGGCGCGAGCACGCCAAAGATCAGGCGGATTATGCGCCCGCGCGCGAGGCCTTGGTGCATGCGGACGAGTTCGGGCTACACGGACGACTCTACTATGTCGAGGGCAGGCCGGCTGGCTACACGCTGGGCGAGGAGGCCAGGGCGGGCACCATGTTCGTGGTCCACTACGAGAAGGCCGTGCCCGACATGAAGGGCCTCTACCAGGTCATCAACATGGACTTTGTCCGTTCGCTGCCGCCGACCATCACCCTCATCAACCGCGAACAAGACCTCGGCGATGCGGGCTTGCGCCAGGCCAAGCTCACCTATCGTCCCCGCGATTTCGTCAAGAAGTACCGCGCGCGCGTCGCCGGCTAATCCGCTTCCACGTTGGAGCCTGCGATGGACTTCGATCGTGCAAAAGAAGTCGCAGCGCAGATTCGGCATCCGGCTTATCCCGTGCACTAGGCCCGAACGTGCCATGTCCGCACCCTATTTTTCGCCTGCCTTCCCAAGGCTCCGGGTACTGGATCTCTAAATGGGACTAAGGAGGTCCGCAATGTCCGAAGAATCCAAACCAGTCCTGCAGGCAGCTTGCGCGCTCGACCGTCGGCAGCTCTTGCGCGTCGTGGGCACTTCCGCCGGCGCCCTTCTCTTCGCCAAGGTGCTGACCGGGTGCCAGCAGAATCCCACCGGCTCGCCGCCCGCGGGTCCGGTCAGCGCCATGAAGGTCGCCGACCTGAAACCGAATGCGCTCCACGTCCTCTCGTCGAACGTCGTGATCGGCCTCGACAGCAGCGGGGTCTACGCCATGTCCGCCATTTGCACCCACGCCGGTTGTGTTCTTGACGACAACGCGCAGACCATCGCCGCGGGTCTTTCGTGTCCGTGCCACGGGTCGACCTTCGATGGCAACGGCAAAGTCATCCAGGGGCCGGCACGCGCGGCGCTGCAACACTACCAAGTGACCATCGCGGCCGATGGCAGTATCACCGTCGACGGCAGCAAGCCGGTGTCCGCCGACGTGCGCGTTCCCACCGGCTAGCCGTCTTGCGCTACGTACCCTGCTCGGCCAGCTTCTTGGTGACAGCCTCCATGACCTTGCCATTCAAGGGATAGAGCATCATGAAGAAAGCACCGAGGAAACAGGTGATCATCGGAGCCCAGCTCATCATGAAGCGCATGATGTCCTTGACCTCCTCGGTTTGTGGCTGGTTTGCCACATAGCCGGCAAGGCCGAGCAATATGCTAGTTAGCGAGCCTCCGATAGCCCATCCGAACTTCTGGGCGAACGATCCGGCCGACATCACCAGTCCGTTCGACGCCGAAGCGCCCTCGCTACGCATGTAGGCCGCGATGTCCGTGTACATGGCGAACAGAATGGCGCCGGTGGGCCCGGTCAGGAACGAGAACAGGGCCTGGGTCGCGATGATCGTCGTGATGTTCTTGTTCGGGATGTAATAGAAGTAGATGGACAGCAACCCCGACGAGAGGATTAGCACGTAGTACATCCTCTTCTTGTCGATGGTCTTGGCGAAGAAGCTGAAGGCGACCACGCCGAGCAAGGCGCAGATGGTGCCGAAAGTGAAGAAGGCGCTGACCGCACCGCCCTGGAACATCCCCCAATGCTCCACGGCCACGGGATCCACGTAATACTTGAAGTAGTAGGCCGCGACGCCGAAACGCAGGGTAAATGCCGCGATGGTGAAGAATGAGACCAGGAAAAGAAGCCACCACGCTCCGCAACGCGCGATGTTCCTGAGATCCTTCGCGAGATCACCCTTCTCCTTGGCTTCGGGCTCGATCCTCTCTCGCGTCATCTTGCCGGCAAGGAAAAAGCAGATCATGGCGACGACCGCGAACAGCGTCATCACGATGAAGAAGCCGCGCTGTTGCTGGCTTTGGCTGCTGCCGCCGCCAATCTTGGCCACCATGAGCATGAGGCTACTCGACACGATGAGGCCCGCGACCTGCGCGCCGATCATGCGGAAAAAGCTCGTGCTGCTGCGCTCGCCCGGCTCGCGCGACATCACGCTCATGAGCGCCGAGTAAGGCACGTTGATGAGCGAGTAGATGATGCAAAACGCGGTGTAGGTAACCCAGGCATAGACCACCTTGGCTCCGGGCCCTAGGTTGGGGGAAAAGAAGGCGATACTGCTCACGAGCGCGAAGGGAAGCGCAAACCAGTAAAGGTACGGCCGATACTTGCCCAGCCCCGGACGCGGGCGCGTGCGATCCGCGATGATCCCGACCAGCGGGTCGATGATGGTGTCCCAGATGCGCGTGACGAGCAGCATGTAGCCGACCGCCGTGGAGGAGATACCGAACACGTCGGTGTAGAAGAAGTTCCCGAACAGGACGAAGGGCATCCAGAACAGATTGGACGCGAAGTCCCCGAGCGCGTAGCCGAACTTCTCGACGAAGGGAAGTACCTGGGATGGATCGACGGTCCGTTGTTCCGACATGATTTCCTTTTCCTCAACTCGATGGGGTCCGATGGCCGGGGAACGCCACGTGTTCAACGAATTGGCGGGCAAGTTAGCATCGACGCGAGAAGGTTCATAGTCCCCAAGCGCCCTAGCGCCCTCACACCGACACGTCAGCTTTGACTTGCGTCGGACGGGAGGGTTAGATCGCCGCACGATGACCACCAAGAGCAAGGCTCTTTCCAATCCCTATGGCTACTACGACGAGGCGAACCGCGAGTACGTGATCACGCGCCCGGATACCCCCACGCCGTGGTTCAACTTCATCGGCGAGGGCCGCTACGGTGGCATCGTCTCGAACGCCGCGGGCGGCTTCGCCTTCGACCGCGATCCCAAGAACCGCCGGGTTTCGCGCTACCGCTACAACGCCATCCCGGCCGATCAGCCTGGGCGCTACGTCTATATCCGCGATATGGAGAGCGGAAAATACTGGAGCCCAACCGCGCAGCCCACGCCCAAGGTAAAGCTGGCCGCCTACGAGTGCCGCCACGGCGCTGGCTACACCAAGATCGCGAGCAACTACAGCGGCATCACCGCCAGCTTGCTCTACTTCGTGCCGCCTGCGCCAGCCGGTGAAACCTGCCCGTGTGAGCTATGGGTTCTGAAGGTCAAGAACACCGGCAAGACCAAGCGCAAGCTGCGAACCTTCTCGTACATCGAGTTCAGCTTCTCCGACGCTCTCGGCGACCAGCTCAACCTCGACTGGTGTCAGCACATCCTGGAAGCGCGCGTGAAGGACGGCATCATCACGTCGAAGACGCGTTTCGCACCGACCACCAACTACTTCGCCTCCAGCGTGAAGCCGGCCGGCTTCGAGACCGACCGCGAAGTCTTCGTCGGGCGCTGGCGCGACCTTTCCAACCCCGAGATGGTCGACAGCGGCAAGCCCACGAACACGCAGGCCGCGCGTGGCAACAACATCGGCTCGCTCTGCCACGATCTCGTACTCGCGCCGGGACAGGAAAAGGAAATCGTTTTCATCATGGGCGTGACCGACGAGCCTTTGAGCATCGCCAAGGTGGTCGGCAAGTATCGTGTCGCCAAGAACGTGGACGCGGCCTTCGACGCCTTGAATGCCGATTGGAACGACTACCTCGGCCGTTTCACTGTCGAGACACCCGACCCCATCGTCAACGCCATGCTCAACGTGTGGAATCCCATCCAGTGCCGCACGACCTTGTACTGGTCGCGCTTCGTTTCGGCCTACGAGACCGGCACTGGCCGCGGTATGGGCACGCGCGATTCGGCCCAAGATACCCTGGGCACGGTTCACAACGCGGCCGAGCGCGCCCGTTCGACCCTGAACATGCTTTGGCACTTGCAGTACCAAGATGGGCACACTTGGCACCAAGTATTGCCCCTCACCGGCGAAGGCGGCCCCGGGCTGGCCGCCGAATTTCCGCAGTGGCCGCAGTGGTTCTCGGACGATCACCTGTGGCTCATCCTGGGCGTGTGCGCGTACCTGCGTGAGACCGGCGATGTCGCCTATCTCGATCACAAGGTCGCATACTGGGACGGCGTCGAGGACACCATCTGGAACCACATGTTGCGCGCGGTGGAGTTCACCCTAGAGCACCGTGGCCCGCAAGGACTGCCGCGCATCGGGTTCTCCGACTGGGACGACACGATGAACGTGGACCATGGCAGTGGAAAGGCGGAAAGTGTGTGGGTCGCGCAGCACTTCTGCCGGGCCATGCTGGATTTGGCAGACCTGTCGGACCACATCGGCGCCACCACGGATGCCGAACGCTTCCGGGCGCTGCACGCGGAGATGGCCGGTATCGTCAACAAAGTGGCTTGGGACGGGGCGTGGTATGCGCGCGCCTACGACGACGAAGGCAAGCCGGTTGGCGTGCAAAGCGAGAAGCACCACAAGATCGCGCTCAACACGCAGACCTGGGCCGTCATCGGCGAAGCCGCGCCACCCGAGCGGGCACGGCTTGCCCTGGACAGCGTGCACAAGCACCTCAACAGCAAGCACGGGCTCGCGCTGCTGTGGCCGTCCTATGTCGGGGGCGACGAACGCGTGCGTGGCACCACGACGTACCCACCGGGCGCCAAGGAAAATGGCGGCATCTTCTGCCACGCCAACACCTGGGCCATCGTCGCCGCGGCCAAGCTGGGCCTGGCCGAACGGGCCATGCAGTACTACCTACAAATCACGCCCTTCACCCGCAAGGACGTGGACTGCATGAAGGTCGAACCCTACGTCTATTGCGGCAACATCGCTGGTCCCGAGCACAAACAATTCGGCTACGCCCGCAATGCCTGGCTATCCGGCACCGCCTCGTGGACCTACGTCGCTGGCACGCAGTGGATCCTCGGCATCCGGCCGACCCACCAAGGCCTGATGATCGCTCCGGTGATCCCCGACACATGGCCCGGCTTCAAAGCCATACGCGTATTCCGTGGCGTGCGCTACGCCATCGAGGTGATCCGACAAGGAAAGGGCAACGACGTCGCCCTGACCGTCGACGGCAAGGCGATTGCGGGCGCGGTGGTGCCCCTGCCCGCGGAGGAAACGAAAGCGGTGAAGGTCGAGGTTCGCCTGGGGTAGCGACGCCGACGACGTTGTCTCGCTGCGGCGCAGAACTGCCCACAATAGTGTTTCGACTGGCAACCTCGTTCCCGCTAGACTGGCACCCGATCGGACGACTAACGCATGAGAAATTTTTCGATAAACTTGTTGGCGAGTTGGCTTGCAGTTCTGCTGGTGTCGAGCGTTGCTTGCGTGAGGGCCAGTTTTGACCCCATCCCGGTTGTTACCGGGGGCGCACGGGCCGGCGGGGCGGGGGGCTCAGGCAGCGGCGGACAGATCGCGGGCGCTGGAGGCGGCGCTGGCGCTGTGGACTCCGGAACCTGTCCCGCGACCCCCGTGCAGGGCTGCACGCTGACCACGACAGACCCCTGCGATCCGGTCTGTCAGACCGGTAGTAAGTGCAATTGGTGCACTCAGAAGTGCACCTATTCACTTGCTGGGACCGCGGCCCAGGCGACCTGCGCCGCCAAAGACCCGAGCCCGGTAGCAGTCTTCCAGCCCTGCGGGGTGACGTCCTCTGGTTCACCAAGTCAAGACGACAACTGCGTGCCAGGGAGTATCTGCCTCCAGCCTGTCAACGGGGGAAACCCGAGCACTGGGTACTGCTTCGCCCTGTGTCACAATGCGATACAGGACTGCTTCGGCGTGGCCTGTACCCAGCGCACCCTTTCGTCGATAGGCGGCACGGTCAATGTATGCGATCCCCCTTATGACCCTTGCGGCCCGGATGGAAACTGCTGCGATCCCCTTGCGACGACCCAGCCCAGCGGTTGCGAATCGGGCCGGGTTTGCCTCTTGGTTTCCCCCGACCAACAATCAGGGCATAGCCGCACGGTTTGTGAATTCAGCAGCGGAAACGGCAAGAACGGCGCTTTCTGCGCTTCTGCGCATGACTGCAGCCAGGCGTACACATGCGTGAACGACGGCCCGCACAACGGCTGCCATCGGGTCTGCAATACCGCGAATCCCTGTCCCGTCGGGGGCGGGGAATGTCTCCCTTGGGGTACCGAGTATAGCTTCTGCTCGACCGGCTGAGCTTTCTTCCTTGCAGACCGCATCACAATCCATCGACAACACCTGGACGGTGAGGCATAAACAGGCTCTATCTACACAAGCTTAGGGGGTGACCCATGAGAGTTGATTCGTGGCGCGCTGGAAGTCAGGGATCCACATTGTCATTTGACAGTAGGCGTGCCTTCTTGGGCGTTCTTGTCCTGACCGCCGTGTCGGGCGCTGCTGGTTGCACGAACAATCCCAACCCTTCCCACGTAGATGGTGGGAGGACGGACGCCAACACCGACGGTTCGGATGTCCGGTCGGCCAGTGCATGCCCGCCGGGCGCGGTCAGCAAGTCCAAGGGGAAGGCCGAATCCTGTAGCTGCGATGACGAGTGCCAGACCGGATTCTGCGCTGACGGGGTTTGTTGCACCTCGGCCTGCGGGCAGACTTGCAAGGCCTGCGATCTGGCCACGTCGCTCGGCGACTGTGCCTTCGTTCCATCGGGGGTGAAACCCCACAATGCCCAAGTTTGCCCCGCCAGCACGCCCGCGACCTGTCAGCAGGACGGAACCTGCGACGGTAAAGGCGGTTGCCGCAAGTACATCAAGGGCACGGATTGCAAGCTCGGGACCTGCGCTGGGGATAGCGTAACGGGCATTGTCTCTTGCGATGGCAATGGCAACTGCTCCGAGCCGGCGCCTTCCCTGGTCTGTCCGCCCTATACCTGCGATCCAAACACAAGCCAGTGCACCTATACTTGCACCACCAATTCGCAGTGCGCGGCGGGGCAGCAGTGCATAGCTGGCAGGTGCGGCACGAGTCCCAACGGCGCTGTCTGCCAGAGTAGCGATGACTGTGTTTCGGGCTTCTGCGTGGGGGCGAGCACGGGCGTGCTCGGCGTGTGCTGCAACCTCGCATGCGACGATCCTTGTGAGTCGTGCAACCAGACCGGATCGCTCGGCATCTGCACGTACATTCCGGTCGGTTTCACCGACCCAAGGTGCGATGGCACCGATCGCACCACGTGCGGCAACAATGGCCTGTGCGACGGTCTTGGTTCCTGTACCCTCTATCCTAAGAACACGGTGTGCGGCCCGTCATCTTGTTCGGGATTGGTCGAGAACACACCGCGAACCTGCGACGGCCAGGGTACTTGCCGGGATCCCGGAATCACGGATTGCTCACCCTTCCTCTGCACCAGCGCTGCGTGCGCAACGAGCTGCAAGACCGACGCGGACTGCGAGACCGGATACCAATGCACGTTGCAAACTGTGAACGGCGTCTCCGCCGGGACCTGTGGCAAGGGGAAGATCGGGCACCCTTGCACGGATGCCACTCAATGCGAGTCGAGCCAGTGCGTGGACGGCGTCTGTTGTGAAAGCGCCTGCGCCGGCCCCTGCCTCGCATGCAACCTGCCTAGCTCGCCTGGCCAATGCCTGAAGGTGGCCGCGGGTGCCTCCGATCCGCGCAATACCTGCAAGAATCTGGGCCCGGCTCTCTGCTCGACCAACGGCCTGTGCGACGGCACCGGAGCCTGCCAAAGCTATCCTGCCGGAACTGTGTGCTCCTCGCAGAGCTGCGTGGCCGGATCCTACACCCAACCCGGTACCTGCAATGCCTCGGGCCAGTGCACGGCCTCTTCGCGCACCTGCAACCCATACGTCTGCAATGGAAGTGTCTGCTACTCCATTTGCACTGACTCCACGCAATGCGTGACCGGCAACGTCTGCACCGCCTCGTCCTGCGGTCTCAAGCCCCTTGGGGCGAGCTGCAGCCTGGGCAAGGAGTGTGCATCGAGCTTCTGCGCCCAGGGCGTGTGCTGCGAGAACGCGTGTACGGGAGCATGCATGGCCTGCAACCTCGCGACACCGGGTCTTTGTGTTTCTGTTCCCGACAACTCCTCGGATCCGCAGGGCAAGTGCACCTCAACAACCCAGACCAACCCCTGTGGCTCCACCGGCAAGTGCGTTGGCGGGGCTTGTGCCTACGTTTCCAAGGGACAAAACTGCAAGGCCTCTAGCTGTTCCGGCGCCTCCGAAACGCCGGCCTCGCAGTGCGACGGCCAGGGCACATGCGGCACGCCAGCCCCCATAGACTGCACGCCCTTCGCTTGCGTCAACAACGTGTGCAAGAACTCGTGCACCGTGGCCACCCAGGCGACCGACTGTACTCCTCCTGCCACCTGCGGCGCAAACAACACATGCGGCCTCAAACCGTTGGGCGCCGCCTGTACCGCCGCCGTTCAGTGCCAGAGTGGATTCTGCACCGAAGGGGTGTGCTGCAATAACGCCTGTTCTGACGGCTCCTCCGGCCTGTGCAAGACCTGCAAAGCCACCTCGACCAGTGTGGCCGGGACCTGTTCCTACGTGGACAAGGGCGTGGCTCCCAAGTCCGGATGCAAGAACAGCGATCTCTCCATAGGTGACTGTTCTAACGCCGGAACCTGCGACGGGGCGGGTGCTTGTCAGCGGCAGCCGAACACCGCTGGTTGCCGTCAGAATAGCTGCAAAGCAGGTGTCCAGATCCTCGCTGACTTCTGTAATGGTGGCACCCAGTGCCCGGCGGAGCAAACCAAGAATTGCGGCGTCTTTGTGTGTGGCTCGACGACCTGCCTCACGACCTGCAAAACGAACGATGACTGCAATGGCGTCACGTGCAATCTGATCACCAATAACTGCGGGGACAAGCTGGCGGACGGAAAACAATGCTCCATTGATACCGACTGCACCAATGGGCATTGCATCGGCAAGATCTGTTGCAACACCACCTGCAAGGCCTGCCAGAGCTGTGGCAGCACCGGCACCTGCACAAATATCAAAGCTGGCGACCCACCATTCACCAACTGTGGCACCACCGTAGCAAGCGGCGCCTGTGGCAATAATGGAACCTGCGACGGGAGTGGCAATTGCGCACAAAACGCAACCTGCAACGCGAGCTTCACCTCGTGCAAGGATGCGAACACCCAGTACCTTTCCACGGGCAAGTGCGACTACAGTGGCAGTACTCCGACGTGCGATCTCGTCCCCGACGATTGCCTCGCCTACGTGTGCAGTGGGAAGGCATGCAAGACTAGCCCCTGCGCCAGTGATGCGGACTGCGACACGGCCAGGGGCGACTATTGCATGGGCACAACGTGCCGGATGCTGAATGCCGGAGAAGCCTGCAGCTCGAGCAGAAAGTGTTCGGGCAGCCTCACTTGTGTGGACGGCGCTTGCTGCACTGCGGCCTCGTGCAACGACTGCTATTCGTGCAACGTGACTGGAAAGGCCGGGAGTTGCAGCCCGGTAGCCGCCAACACCACAGACGGGACTTGTGTCCCCAGTTGCACCGACTCCGCGCATGCGGTAAGCGCCTCGTGCGACGGCGCCGGCAAGTGCGTAACGATCGCCACAACCTGCACAGGGGGCTCCACGTGTTCGGGTGGTGCTTGTGGGAATTCTTGCAGTGCTACCAATCCTTGCCCGGCCAATTACACTTGCTCCAACGGGACGTGCAAGTTAAGCAATGGTCAGGCCTGTGCCGGGGGGAATGGCGGCCTCTGCGCCAGCGGAAACTGTGTGTCGAGCGTTTGCTGTTCGGCGAATAGCTGTGACGATAGCAACCCGTGCACAGACGATTCTTGCAACACGTCCGGTGCGTGTGTGCATACGCCCAACGACGCCAACACGTGCAGCGACGGGAATGCTTGCACGATAGGCGATCACTGCTCGGCGGGATCGTGCGTGCCTGGCACGCCGAAGACATGTGACGACAGCAAGCCCTGCACGGACGATTCGTGCAACACGACGACCGGGGCTTGTGTGAACACACCCAACGACAGCAACACATGCAGCGACGGAAATGCTTGCACGACAGGGGACCACTGCTCGGCGGGATCGTGCGTGCCTGGCACGCCGAAGACATGTGACGACAGCAAGCCCTGCACGGACGATTCGTGCAACACGACGACCGGGGCTTGTGTGAACACACCCAACGACAGCAACACATGCAGCGACGGAAATGCTTGCACGACAGGGGACCACTGCTCGGCGGGATCGTGCGTGCCCGGCGTGGCGAAGACGTGCGACGACGGCAACCCGTGCACCACGGATTCCTGCAACGCGACGACCGGGGATTGTGTGAACACCCCCATCGCCTGCGATCCGAACGCGCCAGCCTGCCCTGACCCTTGCACATGCACCGGCGGCACGTGCCAGTAGTCAGTTCTGGCAGCCGGCGCTGTGTGTCGCCGACTTCACCTACAAGATGCGCGGATGGAAGGGGTATCTGACGCGTCGACGCCAACGATCAGGCGGACATCGACGACGCTCGATAGCCAAAATCCAAAGATTCGCATATTCTAGGCCCCTCTTCTCGGGGGCGGCGCCTGGGTCGGCACCACGTTCACAACCACAACCGGAGGTCATCGTGATGAGTCGTTTCCGCGCAACACTGGTTGGCCGTCGGGCACTTCTGCTTGGCGCGCTTTTCACATCACTCTCGGCCGGTCAAGCATGGGCCCAGGACCAGGACCAGGACAAGGGCAAGGAGAAGGACAAGAACCAGGCTGTTCCCAAGGAGGAGGATCCCGAATACCGCTTCGACTTCTACCTCTTCGGCGGTGGCCACTTCTTCACCCAGGACCATGCGCTAGGGCGGTCCGTGGGAGATCCGACGGCCTGGTCGCCCGCGAGCGCGGGCATGTTCGGCGGGGAATTCGGCCTGCACCTCAACCGCTGGATCGGCTTCGAGGGAGAGCTCGCCATCGTACCGACCAGAACCCGCAACGACCAGCCTGACCTCGGCGATTTCGGCACGAAGATGTACGTCTTCGCCTACCGGGGCAGTTTCGTTTTGAATCTGAACGACCACTACTGGTTCCAGCCCTTCCTGCTCGCTGGATATGGTGGGCTGACGTCTCTCGTCAGCGACTCGACCAAGGCTAGCGCTGGCACCGAGTCGTTCGTGCACGCCGGCATTGGCTTCAAGATCGGCTTTACGCCCATGGTGGGCGTCCGCTTCGACGGGCGCATTTCCGTGCCGTGGACCGCGCTGCCCGTCATCCCCCATGGCGATCGCATCGGCTACACCGGCCCCGACTTCGAGGTCTTCGGCGGCGTGTACCTGAACTTCAGCGAAATCGAGAGGGTACACATCTACCACAACGAGAGAGTCATCGAGAGGGGACCCAAGGTCCGGCCCGACAAGGACGGCGACGGCATCCCCGACGACGTGGACAAGTGTCCCAACGAACCCGAGGACAAGGACGGCTTCCAGGACGACGACGGCTGCCCCGATCTCGACAACGACGGAGACGGCATCCCCGATGCGCTCGACAAGTGCCCCAACGAGCCCGAGGACAAGGACGGCTTCCAAGACGAAGACGGCTGCCCCGACCCCGACAACGACGGAGACGGCATCCCTGACAAGCTCGACAAGTGTCCCAACGAGCCCGAGGACTTCGATGGCTTCCAGGATCAGGACGGTTGCCCCGATCCCGACAACGACGGAGACGGCATCCCCGACAAGATCGACAAGTGCCCCAACGAGCCCGAGACCTTCAACCACTACAAGGACGAGGATGGTTGCCCCGACGAGGTCCCGCCGGAGGTCAAGAAGTTCACCGGGGTCATCGAAGGCATCAACTTCAAGACCGCCTCGGCGGAAATCTTGCCCGGATCGTTTGCGATTCTCGACCGAGCCCTCAAGGTCCTGCAGGACTTCCCCGACGTGAATCTCGAGATCTCGGGCCACACCGACAGCAAGGGCAAGGCCTCCTACAACCTTACCCTGTCCCAGCATCGTGCCGATTCCGTGAAGATGTACTTCGTTTCGCGCGGTATCGCCTCCACGCGACTGCTATCGGTCGGCTATGGCAAGGATCGACCCATCGCGGACAACTCGACCGCCTCGGGCCGCGCCACCAACCGCCGCACCGAATTCAAGCTGATCGACGCTGGCGGGAAGTAGCACGAACCAGGGGAACGTCACCGCGGCCAGGATTCCGAATCCTCTGGCGGCGGTGACGCGTCGGCTGGCTAGCCAACAACGGATTAGGGACTCAATCAATCCTGTTTTACTCCCACCCCTGGGCTATCATCGGGACATCGTGACAAACGAGCTCGCCCAGCGCGCGTCCCCGTTGTCTGTTGCGGCCGCATATCGCATTGCATATTCAAGCCACCCAAGTGACAACTCCGAAACAAAAGGTCTGTCGCTGTGACGGCAGAAAGCATAACCTCCGGCCCGATGAATTTTCCCAACGCGGTCAGCAGTTGCGACCTGCACATGCACTCGGCCGCTTCGGTCATGAACGATGAATGGTACACCCGGGTTTTCGGCTGCCCCGAGAGCTACGCCGATCCCGTCCGTCAGTACGATCTGTGCAAAGCCCGCGGGATGACCCTGGTGACCCTGACGGACCATGATTCCATCGCCGGTGGCCTTCGACTGCGCGACCGGTCGGACTTCTTCCTGTCCGAGGAGGTGACCACACGTTTTCCCGAGAATGGCTGCGTGATGCATGTCCTGGTGTGGAACATCACCGAGGCCCAACACCTCGACATTCAAGGTGTCCGCGACAACATCTACCATCTCGTCCGCTATCTTCGGGCCACCAAGCTGGCCCACGCCCTCGCCCACCCTTTCTTGAGCTCCAACTGGCGGCTCGACGCGATCACATTTGAGAGGAGTCTAGTCCTCTTTCCAACCTTGGAAGTCTGCAACGGTCTGGTCGACCAGCGAACCGACGCCAGCATGGCGCACCTGCTCACGTCCTTGACCCCGAACGTGGTCGAGACGCTGGCGCACAAGCACGGACTCGAGTTGCCCGACGGCGGGGCGCGCCGGCCGGCGGTGTGCGCCGGATCGGACGACCACGTGCACCGGCGCTGCGGCACCGTGTACACCGAAACGGATGGCGCACTCGACCCGGCCGCTTTCCTCGACCGGGTGATGCAGAACCGGGCCCGGATCGTGGGCGGCACGGCGGACATGAATCGCATGTCGGCCTGTATCAAGCACACAACCTACGAACACTGCCGCCACGAGTGTGGCTTGAGCATGACCGCCAACAGCCCCTTCGTGGACCTGATGGAGTCCGTGGCCGGTCGAGCGCCCGCCATCACGAGCACGACGTCCAGAACCGCGGCCGCGTTGCTAGAGAGTCTGGCCGCGGCTACGCAGAAACTTCCCCACCTGGGCGATCCCGCCCTCGATGTCGGGCACATCGCCGACATGCCGAGCGCGGAAGACGATGCGAAGATCACCGGGGCGGTTGCCCAGGTAAGCGACGCCTTGCTGGCCAAGTCGTCACAGAATCTCATCACCGCCGTCCAGGACTTCGACATCTACTCTATCCTGGCGGCCTTGCCCGACCTTACGGGTGCAGTGGCCGCGGCCACGCCTATCCTCTTTGCCGCCGACCATTTCGCCAAGCAAGAAAGCCAAGTCCGGCGGGTATGGCGCGACTTCACGGCTTTCACCCCGCCACCCCGTACGCGAGAATACTTGGCGGTGTTCTCCGACTCGCTAGACAAGATCGATGGCGTGGCCACGTGGTGCAGCCGCTTCGGCCAGCAGGCGAACAAGGCCGGTCGGCGCGTGTGGTTCGCTTCCTGCGACAAACTTCCGTCCCAAGATCCCGAAACGCCGGAGATGCAGCCGTTGCCGCTGGTGTCTCGTTTCAGCCTGCCCATGTATCCAGGTTTCGACATCACGATTCCTTCGCTGCCCGCCACCTTGCAAAGGCTCTGGAAAGAGCGCATCACCCACGTCGAGGTCTCGACACCGGGCCCCATGGGCCTGGCCGGTCTCGTCGCCGCGCGCCTCCTACGCTTGCCCATCACCGCGAGCTATCACACCGACCTCCCGGACATGATTTCCATGCTGACCGGCGAACCCGGTTTGGCCAAGCTGGCGCGGCGCTACCTCGGCTGGTTCTACCGCTCGGTCGATCGCGTGTTCGCGTTCTCGGCGGCTTCGCACGACAAGCTGGTGGCCATGGGCGTTCCGCCCGAAAAGATCGAACGCATGCCCGTGGCCGTGGATCCCACGGATTTTTCTCCGCAAAAGTCGTCCACTGCCACTTTCAGCAATCTGGGAATCGATGCGCGCGACCGGCAAATCCTTCTCAGCGTTGGGCGATTGTCCGAGGAGAAAAACCTTCCCCTCATCATCGACGCCGTCGACCGACTGCAAGGACGCCCCAATCCCCCCTTGCTCCTCATCGTGGGCGACGGCCCGGCGCGCGCCAGCTTAGAGCTCAAATGCGCTGACAAGGAATTCGTCGTCTTCTTGGGTTTCAAGCAGGGCGAGGTGCTGCGCAACCTGTACGCCTCGGCGTGCGTGTTCATCTTCGCCAGTCGGGTGGATACCCTTGGACTCGTCAATCTGGAAGCCCTGGCCAGCGGCGTCCCCATCCTGGTGCCATCCGATTCGGCCATCGCCCAGTCTCTCCACCACGGCGAAAACGCCCTGTTCTTCACGCCCAAAGTCGCAGATCTGTCGCGCACGATTGAACTGGTGCTGGACGACCCCGCCTGCGCCACTCGGCTTTCCGAGGGCGGCCGCCGCCACGTGCTTGCGCGCTGGGAGAGCGCCGACTTCGAACGTGTTTGGAAAACCATGGTTCGAACCTCCTGGGCAGGCACGCCCTCGTAGCGAGCTGCTCGCGCCATGGAACAGGTTCGGGGCGGTGCCACCATCGACAAGATGCCGCACGCACTGCTCGTATCTATCCACGACGTCTCGCCGCTCACCCTCGAAGCTTGCCGCCGCGCCGTGGATCTCGCGAGCGCGGCCGGCGTTCCCTTGCCAGCGCTCACGCTGCTGGTGATTCCCTGCCACGACGATCGCGCACCCCTCGACGAACATCCCCGCGCTTGTGCTTGGCTCCGCGAGCTCGAAGCCAGGGGCGCGCACCTGATCATGCACGGCTACTCGCACCGCATGAGCGGATGCAGCCTTTCGCCGCGCGGCCTCTTCTGGGCGCACGGATTCGCGCGTGGCCAGGGTGAGTTCTTCCGGAGCGACGCTGCCGAAACCACGGAACGCCTCGAACGTGGGAAGGCCATCCTGCTTCGCGCAGGTCTCGCCAGCGCGACCACGAGCTTCGTGCCCCCGGCTTGGTTGCTGTCGACCGAAGCCCGCGCGGTGGTCCGCAATCACGGGTTCGTCTGCCACGAAGAGATGAACGGCATCGTCACGCCGCAAGGTCTATTCGCAAGAAGGCTCGTAGGTTGGGGATCGCTGAACGCCATCGAGGCCTGCGCCACGCGCCTTTGGGCTGCCTTGCAGATCCGCCGGCCCACTGCCGATACGCGCTTGGCCATCCACCCCGCGGACATGACCAGTCCAAGAACCGTCGCCTCCATCCGCGCCGCGCTCGGCGCTCTACTCGCCCGCTCGATCCCGAGGAACTACCGAGCTTTCCTGCAATCCCTTCCCGAAGCGCGGGGTCGGGAAGCCAGGGCCGATTGAAGGGCTCCTTGCACCGCTTGGCGACGATGGCCGCCGACTGCTATTCCACCGCAGGCGTCTCGGCCCCGGGCAGCGCGATGGCGAATTTGGCGCCCTCGCCAACCCCGCTGGGCGAAAGTTCGAGGGTACCGCTGAAACTCTCGACGATCGATCGGCACACGGACAATCCCAACCCCGTGCCCTGGCCGACGGGCTTGGTGGTGAAAAAGGGATCGAAGACCTTGCGGCGGTTTTCCTTGGGAACGCCCGGCCCCTCATCCGTGACGGTCAGGATCACCCTGTGGCCCTCTTGCTGGCACGCCACCACGATCGTCCCCTTGCCAGCCATCGCGTCCGCAGCGTTGAGCATCAGGTTCACGAACACCTGCACCAACCGGCTCGGCGCCACCATCACTTGCGGCCATGCTTCGCTCGCGGGCATGGTTACGACACGCACCTCGCGGAAACGACTCTGTGGCGCCAGCAGGGCCTGGGCTGACTGAACGATGCGCAGCGGATCCGTTGGTTCCGGGTCTTCGCGGCTGGGACGTGAGAATTCCAGCAACTCGCGAATGATGCGATGAATGCGCTGGGTCTCGGCCTTCACCCGGTCGAGCGCGTCCTGCCGGTCGGCCAGGGGCAGGTCGCGCCGGCCGGCGAGATCGGAACGCAAAATGTCCACGTAGCCAAGAATCGCGGCCAGCGGATTGCCGATTTCGTGCGCCACCCCCGCCGCGAGCTGGCCCACCGAGGCCAGCTTTTCGGAGCGAATGATTTGCTCGCGCTGCACCGACAGCGAAGCCGTCATCTGGTTGAAGGCCGAGGCCAGGGCGGCGAATTCTTTCGGTCCTTCCTCGGCGATGCGCGGCTCCCAGTCGCCGGCCGTCATGAGAGCGGTGGCCTGGCGCAAATGCCCAAGCGGTTTGACCACCAGTTGCGTAAGCACGAAAAGCCCCAAGCCCAGAACCAATAGGGCGTCGGCGATGGCGAGCAGTAGCAAGAGCAAGCCCGAACGTCGCAGGACCGATTTCGTCGGTTCGCTGGCGGCGATCGCCACCCGCGCGGCGCCCACCACGCGCCCGCCAACCTCGACGGGCGCGTAGGCCAAGAGCTCCTCGTCACGTCCATGCGGTGCCGCTCGGTAATGGAGGACCGGCGGCCCGCCCGCCAGGGCTGTGCTGATGACGGCGGCGTCGCTGTCGCCCTCGCGGCGCAGCGGCCAAGAGGCGATCTCGCCGCGGTCGGGTCCGATGACGGACAAGCCCACGGCGTCCGTGGTCTCGGCCAGGGACCTCAGCAGGATGCGCAGATTGGTTCGCCTCTCGGCGAGCGTCGCCCCTGGGTGCATCCGCCAGTCCGCGGCCACCGAGCGCGCGACAGCCGCGGAAAGAGTCGCGGTCATGGACTCGCGCTGCATGCGCAGGCTGTCCCCCGAGGCCCAGAGCGCTATGTACCCTGTGGTCAGAATCGCCACCAGCGTGACCGCCGTCATGCCGAGCATGATCTGCGCCCGCAAGCCCGGCCGGGCTCGCGTCCGCATGGTCTCCGAGATCGGCGTCGCGCTAGTCACCCCTTGGACTTGGACGATAACACCCCGGACCGCAAAGAAGCGAATCGTCAGGGCAAGCGAGATCTCGTGTCAAAAGCATTGTCCGCGCGACGGCAAGGCTTGCTACAATCCCAGCCTCATGGCGACCAAGCCCGCACCTGACCCGACCGACCCCGTGCGTTTCGACGACGTCCTGGCGCGCTTGCGTTCGCTGGTCGAGCGCCTGGAAAGCGGCAACCTGCCCCTCGAAGATAGCCTTCGCTTCTTCGAGGAAGGGATGGAACTGTGTCGCCAGGGCGCGGCGGTTCTCGACAAAGCCGAAAAGAGGGTCGAGGTCCTGCTGGCGGGTGCCGGCGAGAATGCGACGACATCGCCCCTCGATGAACCGCAAGACGACGAGGAGAGCCGATGAGCGCATTCGCCCTCGAGGCCTGGCTTGAGGCCAGGCGCGCGGAAGTGAACGCGCTCCTCGATGCGCGCCTACCGCAGCCAAGCGACGATCCCGGGCGCTTGGTCGAGGCCATGCGCTATTCGCTGCTGGCCCCTGGAAAACGCCTGCGCCCCATTCTGGCGCTGGCCGCCGCCGAGGCCGTAGGCGCGCGCCCGGACGAGCCCCTGCGCATCGCTGCCGCCTCGGTGGAGCTCGTGCACTGCTATTCGCTCATCCACGACGATCTGCCCGCCATGGACGACGATGATGTCCGCCGCGGGCGGCCCACCAGTCACAAGGCCTTTGGCGAGGCCACGGCCATCTTGGCCGGGGACGCGCTTTTGACCTTGGCCTTCGAGTGGCTCGCCGAGGCGGCCAAGCAGGCGAATGCACCGGGGCGCTACCTGCCCGCCATCGCCGCCCTGGCCCGCGGGGCCGGCGTTTCCGGCATGGTGCGGGGACAGGCGCGCGACACCCTGGCCACGCCGCCTGCCACCTTGGAGGGCATCGAGTGCCTGCACGTGGAAAAGACCGGAGCGCTGTTTCGCGCCGCCGTGGAGATCGGCGCGGCCGCGGCGGGCGCCAATCCCGTGCAAATGGCGTCGCTTGGGCTGTTCGGCGATAGCTACGGCATCGCTTTTCAACACGCCGACGATCGCGACGATCGCGAGCATGCAGGCTTCGCGGGGCAGGCGAGCAGGCGAATCCACGATCTCGTGGCCCAGGCCGCGGCCGCGCTCGGCGAATTCGGCGACAGGGCCGCGCCGCTGCGCGCCCTTGCTTGGAAGTTGGACGCTAGCGCTGGGGCCGGCGGGTGATACGATCAGGCCCACCGTGACCATTAGCTGGGACGACATTACGCGGGTCCAGGACAGTCCACCTGGAACCACCCGGACGCCGACAAACCGCGACCAAGCTTACCTCATCGTTCTCGCGGGCAGCGCCATGGGCGAGATGTTCAAGATCGTGCGCCCGCAAACCATCATCGGCCGTGGCCAGACAGCCCACGTACGCATGATGGACGACGGTATTTCCCGCGAACATTGCGAAATTCAGGTCGAGGGCGACAGCATGATCCTGCACGACCTGGGCTCGACCAACGGAACCTTCTGCCGCGGCTTGCGCGTCGACCGGCACGTGCTCGAGGACGGGGACAAGATCCTGGTCGGATCGAGCACGGTGCTGAAATTCACCTACCACGACAGCCTGGACGAGGTCTTCCAGCGCCAGATGTACGAATCGGCGCTACGCGACGACCTGACCAAGACCTTCAACAAGAAATACTTCACCGACCGCCTGGAGAGCGAATTCGCCTTCGCCATGCGCACCAAGGCGGATCTGTCCCTGGTGGTCTTCGATCTGGATCATTTCAAGACCATCAACGACACCCACGGCCACCCGGCCGGCGATCAGGTTCTCTCGGATATGGCGCAAGTCGTAGCGGCGCTGATTCGGGCCGAAGACGTATTCGCACGGGTGGGCGGCGAGGAATTCGCGGTGATCTGCCGTGGTGCGGACTGCGGCCACGGCCGGGCCGTGGCCGAACGCGTACGGCAATCCGTTGCCGGCCACAAGTTCATCGTCGACGACAAGAACATTCCCGTCGCGGTGAGCGCGGGCGTGGCTTCCATCCCCGATACGCGCATCGCCGACGCCCAAGCGCTCATCGCGGCTGCGGATCAGGCGCTCTACGACGCCAAGCGCGCGGGTCGCAACTGCGTGTGCGCCTGGCAACCGAAATGACGAGCGCGCACCGCTGACGCAGGAAAGGAATGACCCCGTGGGACTGCTGAAGAATCTGCTCGACGGTCAGGTCATTGTCTACACGGTCCTGGCCCTGATCCCCAACCTTCTGCTTATCCTGTGGGCCATGGCGCGCCTGTCGCGTGAGGTTCGGCTACTCAAGTCGAAAATGGCCATGGTGGAAAACGACATCAATCTGCTCGATCAAAGCATCAGCAGTCTCACCAGCGAATTCCAGGCCATGCGCAAGGTCGAAAGACAGGGCATCAGTGCACGCATGGCCGGCCACAAGGAATAGTCGCGGCTTTCTTGCGGGGCGAAGCACGCTTCCGTACTCTCGACGGTAATCATGAGGCGACTTGTTTACCTTGGCCTAGTAGCCGTGCCTGCCCTGCTCGCATCACCCCCGTTTGCGTTCGCTGGCGAGGCGGGCAATTCCGACGAGGATGAGGAACAAAGCGCGCCCACCGAAAACACCGTCGCTGCGAAGTCGGCCCCCGTCGCGTTCGACCAGAAGTGGCTGGCCCCCTTCTTCGCGTCAGGTCCCGAAAGCAAAGCCGCCGCGCACTTTCGTTCCGGCGACTTCGCCAGCGCCAGCAAGGAGCTAACTCGCGTTCTCGCCGATCTCCCTGCCAAAGCTCTGGAACGCAACCCTTTGCGTCTTCTTCAGGCTCTCGCGCTCATGAACCAGTCGTCGTGGCAAGCCGCGGGCGACATTTTCGAGGATCTCTGGTCGGCCTATCCGCTGCTCGCCCCGTACCACGCCTACAACGCCGCCCGCTGCCGCCTACGTCGGGGCGACAGCGACGGCGCTTTCACCTGGCTTGCGCGCGTGCCCTCGGGCAGCGTGCCCGAGGCCGAAGCCGTGATGGTCAAGGTGGACGCCTTCGTCGCGGCCAAGCGCTGGGCCGAGGTGGACACCGAGACGACCACCTTCCTGTCTCGTTTCCCTAGCGGCCCACGCCGCGCGGAGGCCATGTTCCAGCGTGCCGAAGCCCTGCGCGAGCTCGGCCGACCGCTGCTGGAGATCGCGGCCGCGTACCGCAAGGTGTGGGCCGAGTCGCCTACCGAGAACTGGGCCACGCGTGCCGACGACCGTCTACAAGATCTGGCCAAGACGGCGCCCGCGACCGAGGCCGGCGCCGTCACCGCCCGTGGTCTGGACGAATTGCTTTCACGCGGGATGATTCTTTTCGACGCCAATCAGAGCGTGCAGGCCGAGGCCACCTTCAGCACCGCGCTGGCCACGCCCGGTATCGACAAGACAACCCTGTGCAGGGTACGCTTTCACATTGCGCAGTCGGTGTGGAAACAGCGACAACGACAGCGAGCGGCCCCCATGTTCGACCAAGCCATCGCCGACTGCCGCGAGGCCGGCGACCGCGACCTGCTGGCGCGATCGCTGTACCAGGGCGCGCGTTCGTATGCCTCCGCGGGCGAAAAGGGAAAAGCCATCGCGCTCTACGCGCAGATCGAAAAAGACCATCCCAGCCACCGCCTGGCCGACGACGCCCGCCTGCGCGCGGCCGAGGTCTTGAGCGACGACAGCAAGGATGCCGAGGCCGAGAAGTTGCTCGCCGATCTGGCCGACATCTACCCCAAGGGTGACATGGCGCCCGAGGCCCTGTGGCGCCTCGCCTTCGACCGCCTACGCGATCGCGACTACGACAAGGCGTTGCATTGGCTGGACCAAGTGCTGAAGCGCTACCCGCGCGAGGACATCTTCTACGCCGAGGGCCGCGCGCTGTACTGGAAGGCGCGCATCTTCGAGATGAAGGGTGAGCGCAAGAAGGCGCGCGAGGGCTACGTACGCGCCGTGCGCGAGTACCCGCTGTCGGTCTACACGCTGTTCTCGCTCGAACGCCTGCGCAAGGTCGCGCCCGAGGCGAGGACCGCTCTTTTGCGTGAGCTGCGCAAGCACATGGGCGACATCGATAGGAAGTCGCCGTGGGAATTCGGCAAGCAAGCCGTGTTCGGCGAACCGGGCTTTCTGCGGGCGGTCGAGTTCGCGCGCATGGGCCTCGGCAGCGAGGCGCGCCGTGAGCTCGGCAAGCTGGGTCTGCGCGTGGGTGGCAACAAGGGCGACGCCCAAGTTGGCGCCGGGCGCGAGGATGTCCTTTGGATCACCGCCATCCTTCTCGATCGCGGCGAGCAATGGCAAGCCTCCTATTCCATTCCACGCTACACCCTACCCTCGTTCCGTCGCAGCTATCCCAATGGCGGGCGGCAAGAGGCCGAATGGCGCCTCGGCTATCCCAAGGCGTTCGCCGACGTGGTGCAAAAACACTGCCGCGCCAACAACGTACCTGAGGCGTTGCAATGGGCGATCATGCGCGAGGAAAGCTCCTTCTATCCCCGCGCCGAATCCTTCGCCAACGCGCTTGGGCTGACGCAAATGATGACCAAAACCGCCCAGCGCTTCGCCAAGTGGCCGGTTACGCGCGAGGCGCTGTTCGACCCGGACAAGAATGTCGAGATCGGCTCACGCTTCCTGGCCTTCCTCCTCGATCACTACGACGGCGCGGTTCCCCTCGTGATCAGCGGCTACAACGCCGGCGAAGGCGGCGTGGATCGCTGGCTGCGCGAACGCGGCAACCTGGAGCTCGACGAATTCATCGAGACCATTCCCTTCGACGAAACCCGAGGCTACACCAAGCGCGTGCTATCGAGCTACCTGACCTACGCCTGGCTCTACCAGCCCGACAAGCCCGTGCCCCAGATCAATTTCACGCTGAAGAAGCCCGATGGCAAGCCGGACAAGCAAGACAAGCAGGACAAAAAAGACAAGAAGCCAGCCGCCAGCGCGAAGACCAGCCGCGAAGCGAAGAAGAGGTAGACGTAAGGGATTCCCATGAAACAGAAGATGCGGAAATTTTGCTAAAGATGTGTCCAGGGCATAAGTGGCTCGGGATTGAAGGGGTGACGACCCATGGCCGCGAGACGAAGGCCAGTGCCGCGGAGGGGGAAATCACCCTCACCCTCGGCCCCTCTCCCGACGGGAGAGGGGTGAGGAAGGACCGGTAATTACTGGCCAAATCCGTCCCTCTCCCTCCGGGAGAGGGACCACAGGGTGAGGGTAATTTCCCCCTCCGTGGCTCCGGCCTTCGCGTTCTCGAGGATCGTCGCGACCCATCCTCCTCGCCTCGATCCCCTCCGATTTTTGGACTTCCACATCTCCCCTCCAGGTGCATGGACATCCATCCCCACCAAGCCGTTGAATAGTCTGTTTCCGGAGAATCCCTAACTTGCGTTACTTACGCTTCTTGCGCCAGAAGCTGCCGCGCTCGCTGGGCGACTCGACTAGGTCGCCGCCTGCGCTGGCGAAGGCGCGCAGGGACTGTTCTTGTTCTGGCGACAGCGACTTCGGCACCACCAACTTGAGGTGCACAACGAGGTCGCCGGTTCCGCGGCCGTGCAAGCGCGGCAGGCCCTTGCCCCGCAAGGTCACCGTGTCGCCGGGCTGCGTTCCCGAGGGAACCGACACATCGATGTCGCCGTCGAGAGAAGGCGCCTTGACCATCGCTCCTAGCGCCGCTTGCGGAAATGACAGCGCAATCTGCGTGTGCAGATCGGCGCCGTCACGCTCGAAGCGCTGATCGTTCGCCACGTGCAGACCGACATAGAGATTGCCCGCCTGCCCACCGCCGGGCGCGGCTTCGCCCCGCCCCGACAGACGCAAGGTCGAGCCGTCTTCCACGCCAGCGGGAATGGCGACCTGCAGGTTCTCCTCGGCCAGGGTCAGGCCGCTACCTCGACAGGTCTGGCACGGCTTGCGCACGATGGTGCCCTCACCGCGGCAGATGGGGCACGTGGTCTGAATCATCAGGAAGCCCTGCTGGTGCATGACCTGGCCGCGCCCGGCGCACTGCTGACAGCGCTCGCGTCCGCTACCCGCCGCCGCGCCGGTCCCCGAGCAATCGCCGCACGCCACCCGGCGGCGAATCTTGACCTCCTTGGTGGCGCCCTTGGCGACCTCGGCCAGGGTCAGCTCGACGCGGGTTTCCAGGTCCGCCCCGCGCGCAGATGCTCGCGAACCGCCACCACCGAAGCCACCGAACATGTCGCCGAAGATGTCCCCGAAGGCCGAGAAAATGTCGCCCATGTTCGAGAACCCGCCGCCAAAGCCGCCACCGCGCGGGCCATCGTGACCGAAGCGATCGTAGAGCCCTCGCTTCTCCGCGTCCGAGAGCACCTGGTAGGCCTCGGAGGCTTCCTTGAAGCGGGCCTCGGCATCCTTGTCGTCGGGGTTGCGGTCGGGGTGCAGTTCAAGCGCGAGCTTGCGGTAGGCGCGCTTCAGCTCGGCCACATCGGCGTCGCGACCGACACCCAGGATTTCGTAGTAATCACGTTTTTCACTCACGGCAGCAGCCCCGTAGGGTACTCCAAATTATGCCAGCTTCCAGCTGCCTTGCAGGGGTCATCACGATCCTGAATACTGCGCAGGTGCCCGTGAAACTTCCCGACGATCCCTTGCCCTGGGAGTGCTTCGACCAAAAGTACCTCTTCCGCCGCCCGCCTTGGCTGGTGCTGCGTCAGCAGCGCTTCCGCCTGCCGACGGGGCGCGAAATCGCCGACTACTGGATCTCCGAGTATCCGCCCTGGGTGAACGTGGTGGCCGTGACAAGGAGCGGCGAATTCGTATTCATTCGCCAGTTCCGACCCGGAATCGGCGCCGTTCACTACGAGCTTCCCGCCGGTGTGGTCGAGGAGGGCGAAGATATCGAGGCCGCGGCCAGGCGCGAGCTGCTGGAGGAAACAGGCTTTGCAGGTGGCAAGTGGAGCCTACTTACCAACCTGTCGGCCAACCCGGCCTTGCAGAACAACATGACCACCACCTTTCTCGCCGAGGGCGTGGAGAGGACCAAGCAGCCCGCGCCCGAGCTAACCGAGGATCTTCGCGTCCACCTGGTCCACGTCCGCGACGCCGCAAGCATCATCGACCGCGGCGACATGATCCAAGCCCTTCACGCGGCCCCACTCTTGCGCTACTTGCTCGGGCGAGCGACCAAGGACGGAGGAGTCTAGATACAAAGGACACACAGAGGGCGCGGGGAAGAAGGGGTTCGGATAGAACCAGCGAAACCCTTCCTTTCCATCCTCTGCGACCTCCGTGTCCTCTGTGTTCGACCTAGATTTGGGGGGCTTCGAAATGCACGAGGTTGGCGAAGGTGGCGATTCGCGCGCGGATGGCCGCGGCGTCCAGGGTGCGAAAACGGTCGAGGCTGAAGTCCTCTACGCAGAACGAGGCCAGCACCGTGCCCGCCACCAGCGCCGAGCGCACCGCCGACGGCGAGGTGTCGCCCGTGCGCGCGAGGTAGCCCATGCATCCGCCGGCAAACGAGTCGCCCGCGCCCGTCGGATCGACCACGTTGTCGAGCGGGAAGGCGGGCGCCGCGAAGACGTCGTCGCCCTGGAAAAGCAGCGCACCGGCATCACCGCGCTTGATCACGACTGCCTTCGGTCCCAGCAAGGAAATGGCCTTGGCCGCGGCCGGCAAGCTAGAGAGGCCGGAAAGCTGGCGCGCTTCCTCGTCGTTGAGCAGGAGCATGTCCACGCGTTCGAGCACCCGCAGAAGCTCGGCCCGTTTGCTGGAGATCCAGAAGTTCATGGTGTCGCAGGCCGAGAAACGCGACTGCTTCACCTGAGTCAGAACTTCGAGCTGAAGGACGGGATCGATGTTGGCCAGAAAAACGTAGGGGGACTCGGACCATGCGACTGGCAGCTTGGGCTTGAAGGCTTCGAAGACATTGAGCTGGGTATCGAGAGTGGTGCGCGTGTTGAAATCGGCGGCGTAGCGGCCGGCCCAACGAAAAGTGCGCCCTGGGACGCGTTCGAGTCCACCCAGGTCGATGCCGTGCCCGCCCAGAAAATCCTCGTGTGCTTTCGGGAAGTCCGTGCCGACGACACCCACCAATCGCGTGGGCGCGAAGAACGAAGCGGCGTAGCACGAAAAGGACGCGGCCCCACCCAAGATCTCGTCGCGCTTGCCTTGGCTGGTTTCGACCGTGTCGAGGGCAACCGAGCCCACCACGAGCAAGGCATTCGATGAATTGTTTCCGGCGGTAACTTGGGTCATGGCTACTCTCCTTGCGGTGAAGCCCTCTGCTACCACGGATCGCGCGGCCTGGGCTACTGGCCCCAGCCGGCAAAAACCTGTGTGAAATAGAGCGGTACTGTCCCCCCCTCCTCGCGCCCGATGGCCACCCCGACGCCCACGTGGGTGAGTGCGCGGTTGAGTATGTTGTCGCGGTGTCCAGGGCTGGCCATGAATCCGCGCTCGGCGTCGTCCGCGGACAAAGCACTGCCGACGTTTTCTCCGATGTACGTGGGCGAGGGTGAGATCCCAGCGGCGAGGACGCGATCGACCGTGGCACCGCTGCGGCGCGAGGTGTGTGCCACTTCACCGGTCTCGGCCATCTCCAGGCTGTAGCGCCGTGCGACCTGCGCCAAGCGCGGGTCGCGCACCAGAACTGGCAGACCATGGGCCAAGCGATCGCGGTCGAGCAGGTCGAGGACATGGCGCTCTGCCTGCGAGGAATCGGTGACTCGCACCACCGGGGCCGATTTTGTGAGAACAAGCGCTGGCAAATCAGGCCCGCAGTAGACAGGAAAATTCGCCAGCACGGTCGGCCCACGCGTGTCTTGCGCGACAACTTCAACCTGGTACGTCCCATCGCCCTCGCGGCAATCGAAACGAGCCATGAACTTGCCTTGTTGCACGGAGGTGGCGAGCCTGCGAACCGTACCACGGGGCGGCGTGAGCAAAACCTCTGGTGAAAGGAAGGTCGTCCGAATCTGCCCGACTATCGGAGCGTGGCCGCCGGAAGGAAGCCTGCGCGCAAGCGGCTCGATGTCGAGATTCTTGCTATGGAAGAGCAGCACCGCCATCCATCGGCCCGGGGTTCGTTTCACGCCAATGCCCATTCGTCGCCAGGTGGGTGAAGCCGAGTTGCTTGCGAGCTCCCGCTCCAGGTTGGCGACCGCCTCCGGCTCCGAGCCATCGCCGCCTCGCTTGAGAATCATTTCCGGGTCAGGCTCGACAACGCCATAGTGTGCAAGAAGGGAGGCTGTGGTGCCGAATGACGGGATCTCGGACTCGCCTGTCAGCATTGCAATGTCCTTGGCGACGCGATCCAGCCGACCGTCACAAATGATGGGAAGGTGGCCATGTTTTCTTCGACTCGCCTCGACCTGGGCGATCAATTGGGTGGCAAGAGGATCGCGCGTGGCGGCCGCCTCGACCTGGGTTGTGTAGAAATCGGCGGCGGGTCCCGAGGGGACGCCCGTCACGGTCGGCACCGCCGCTGATCCGCTTCGACTGGCGCTGGACGAAGGTGCGACTACTCCTGCGCACCCCGTACAGAAAACCGCGACAAGAATCCTCACTCCAGAGGACACAGAAGAATGACGAGCCCGGATCCAAGATCCGAGAACCCCTTCTTTCCCATCCGTCTCTGTGTCCTCTGTGTTCTCTGTGGTGAACATCCGGATCCCTGCTTCAATCGTAGCATCCACGAAAAAAGGCCGCCCGGCGAATGCCTGGCGGCCTTTCTCTCGCTTAGGACGCGTGCCTACTTGGCCGCTTCGTCCTTCTTGGCTGAGGCGGCTTTCTTCTCGGCCTTGGCCTTGCCAGCCTTATCGGCCTTGCCGCCCTTCTCGTCCTTGTTACCCTTCTCACCCTTGGCGGCTTTGTCGCCCTTGCCGGCTTTGTCGTCCTTGACCACGTCAGCCTTGGGCGGTGGAACCTCACCCTTCTCGTCGCCGAACACGATCTCGCCGAAGCGATCGAGCTTGTGAAAGTCGCCCACGAGCGGGGCGCTCCAGCCAGCGGCGATCTGCGGCTTGTCCTTGGGCGAATCCAGGCGGAACATGTTCATGCGCCAGACATCGCCAACCGCGGGCGGAACCTTCACGCCCGGCTTGTCGAGCCCGTTGGCATCGGCGAGCGGCAAGGCCATCTCGACGGTCCAGCCCTTGTCCTGATCGTCGCGCTTGTTGAGCGTGCCATCGACCTTGACGGCGGCCTTGAGCTTGGAATTCCAGTCGTACATTTTGCGCTTGGGATCGAGACTGTCCTCGTACTTGCGATAAGTCGGCAAGTAAGAATCGAAGATGGTTCCGTTCGGCGCCACCTGCAGCTCGATGTACGTCTTACCGTTGCCGTCGGCGTCGAGCATGACCTCGACCGCTTCCTGCGTCCACAGCTTGTCATCGCGCGCGGTCAGCGTGGACCACACGTCGGTGTCCACGTTCTCGAAGCCGAAGTAGAGGTTCTGGTTGTCCCACAAGAGCTTGGCCTCGGTGGCAACGCCTGCGGGATTGCCGGTCATGGTGTCCACAAACGGCCCCGTCGAGGGTGCGGCCTTCCACGCCGCCTCGTCGAGCTTGCCGTCGATCTTGATGGGCTTGGTGATCTTGGTGACGACGTAGCGCTTGAGCGGGGCGGGCGCCTTGGAGTTCATCGGGACGCTACCGCAGAACACGCGGTTCTCGTCCCTCGGGCCCGACTTGACCGTCATGCGCTCGTTGCCCTTGAACATGCCGGCGTAGACCTCCATATGGTCGTAGTTCCACCCGGCCGGGGGACGGAAGGTGTGCTGATCGCGGATGATCTCGCCGGCTTTCCACTTTGCCGCCGGGTACTTGCCGCTGACCGGAGTGTGGTCCACGTTGGCGAAGCCCTGCTTGTTCGCGCCGCTGATATGGGTGAACATTTTCCACCCCTCGCCCGGGGCCACGTTCACCTTCCAGTAGTGGGTTACCTTGACGTCCTTGCCTGCCTCCACGGGGTTCGGACTCACGTCCATCCCCAGGTAGATCAGCTTGCCGTCGAGATCCGCGTTGACGACGAACTGGGGCGTTGGCGGCGCGGAGAGGATGTTCTTCTTGACGAACTCCTCGTCCTCCTTGGTGAGCTTGTCCTCGGCCTGTTCTACACACCCCAAGGCGAGGCCGGAAAGCGCTACGAGGTAGAGCCACTCAAATGAACGCTTGTTCGAACTCCTATATGAGACTTGTGACATCGGTGATTTCCCTTTCCCGGCCAGCCCGCTCTGATGCTGCCGGCAGCCAGCGACGGCGTTTCTACTCAAGGCTGGAGGGATTTGCAAACGCTAGTGCTTCCGGTGGATTGGCACCGCTCTCGATTGACCGTGCGCGCGGGCACACGATTCAGGGAGCTGGGCGACGGGCCTGGGCCACGACGCGCACCCTGGGAGGCTCACCGATTTCGTTGATGAGGACAGGTGCGCCATCGGTCAGGTCGCCATCCCCAAACGCGAGCGCGGCGGCCTTGAGGGCAAGATCTAGGGACGTGTGAACCCCGACCAGCCTTCGCCCGCACACGACGGCAAATTTGCCACTGTGCTCGTCGAGAAGGGCCTGCTTGCAACTATTGAAAAAAGCGGTTTCCTCGGTTGCGGGAAGCATGCCCTAGGATCGGACATGACAAGCAACCCGTCAACAAACCGAGTCGCGCATCGCGCCGCTGGCTGTCTGCTGGGAGACTCCTAGGGTTTCCCGAGGCCGGCTAGTGGATCGTTGTCCACCTTCTTCTTCTTGGGGATGTTCGGAACATCGGCCGGCTTCGGCGCGGCGGGTTCGGCCTGGGCGGTCCGACGGGCCGGGTGCGCCGCGGGCTTGTGGGTGGCAGCTCGCGCGGCGACCTTGGCCACTGCTGCCGGCTTTTCCATCTTTTTCTCGACCACCGCAGCAGCCAGCGCGGGGGTCGCGGGCGATGCGGGCCCGACGGCCAGAGTGGCCTTGAGCTTGTCCTCGCACTGCCGCAGGTTCGTCCTCGACTGTTGGTCCGACCTGGAGGCCAACTCGACCGCCTTGCTGCGGGCCTCCTCGGCCTGCCTTATGGACGCGTCCTTGGCCGCAAGGACGGCCTGCGTGTCGTTTTGCAGCTTCACGTAGCCGGCGGCGCCGCCGCCGATGAGCAGCACGGACATAAACACGGCGGCCGTGTAGGAGGTCTTGGTCTGGATCACCGGGGGAGCTTGAACGGGATAGTGATCGTAGCCAGGGATCGGTTGCGCGAACCCAACACGAGGAGCCGCCGCCACCGTCAATCCCGCGCCCCGGCGCCCCGAGCGCGATTGCTGTCCCGCCAAGGAAAATTCCGACATCTGCATCGGAGGTGGAGTCAGCTGCTCGGAGGCGGGATCTTCGGCCAAGGCCGCCGCATACCCACTACCGACAACCGCACGTGACTGCGTTTGTCTGGTGATGCGCTCGTGCTTGAGCTTCCGCAGTTCGTTCAGCGAAGTGACTACGGAATCCTCGTTGTCGATCATGCACATTCCTCCTTCGCGCGAGGTCTATCGAGTTGGGACGTTTGCGAGGCCTTACTTCTAAGCTCTGACCTGGGCTCGGCGGGTGTTCACAGGTAGTACCCCATCCGATGCGGGCGTGCGTATACTGACACCTTACCATCGAATAGCGCAGACTCCAGCTAGGAAAAACGCACTCGACGCGTGATGTGAAGGGCGTCAAGACGTGTCTATCAATCGCGGACTGAGCCCGGCTGGGCTGCGCAGCCGGACTGGCGACGGGAGCGATTGATGGACACGTCTTCAGCTCGACCTACGCGACAGCACCCGTAAACCCGCCCACAGGCCGAGCCAGGCCGGGAGAGTCGACAGAATGAAGGGCCAGTTGTCCTGATTCAGCCCCGGCAGTGCTTTGCAGAGAATCCCGAGTGCGGAAAGGACCGTGGCCGAGAGCGCCAGTGAGCACGCCCGGCGCGTGGCCCTAGGCCGGCCGAGCATCACACCGATTCCGTACCCGAAAAGGACGATTGCCCAGGGTGCGAATTGCATGATGTTGGCGTTGGCGTAGGCGACCTTGTGATTGGTGAAGGCCCAGAAGCAAACCAAGAGAACGCCGAGCAGTCCGAAAACCCCGCCAAGCACAGAGGTGACGACGCCAAGAATGATGCGCGCGCTGGCATGACGTCGGCCAGCGCGACCAAGAAGCGCCGCCGTACCGCCCAGTGCCAAGCCAACCAACAGAAAATAGATGGCCCAATTGGGTGGCTGCGCAGGTTTGGCGGGCCGCGTGGATTGGTAGATCACCCGTTCCGACTTGACGAGATTCTTCTCCGCCGCGCCGTCGGGTATGCGCACCGTGCGCAAGAGGTCAGCCAAACGCTCGGGCAGGAAAGTCTCGGCCCAACGATCGATGGGTCTGTCGGTGGCCCGGGCCAGGCCGAGGTAGAGACCGACGTACTCGGGCAGAAAATCCGCCACCGAGCGCAACGCATGGTCCCTCAGGGTTCTGGTCGCGGGGGCCTGCCCCGCGGCGCGAATTCGCCCATCCGTCACCCGGTCAAGAGCGTCACGCACACGCGTCGAGCAGTTGTCGAAGAAGTAGTCGTAGAGGTAAGCCCGGTTCTCGGGCCGTGCGTTCTCGCGCAGGGCCTGCCAGAGTGCCCATTTCTGCGCGGCGGAGAGATCCAGTTCCTGGGAAAGGATGGTTCGGTTTTCTGCGCTGTAGGCTTCCATGGTGGCCTCGGCGCCACCCACGGAAAGCCAGTACTTGAATCGACCGCGAAGGAATTTGGGGAGGAGGTCCGGGTCGCTGAAATCAAAGGTGCCGAAGTTGAACACCCACCCAGGTCCGGACTGGGGTTGAACGAGGATTGCGTTGTGCCCGAACTTGAGAAACGGATGCTCGCCCGGCCCGAACGTGAGCGCGTAGACGGTCAGATCGTCTCCGGGGTCGGCTTGGACGCGCGATGCCGCCCCCAGGGTGGCAAGCAAGATAGCGACCCTGAAAACCCGGTGCAACCGCCAGTGCAACGGAATGTTCGTTCGCCTCATCGACCGCATCATCGACCTCCACCTTTCAGGTCGGGAACAATCTCGACTTCATAGACATGCGGCCACAGCTTGCCTGTGACTAGCAGGTGGCTGGTGTTCGGCATGTCGGCGATGCCGTTGAGCACGTCCGCGCCTGCGGCCTCGGATGGATCGAGAAGTCCGGACGCGTCGATCCAGGCCGTGACCTCACCCGACTTGGCATCGATACGCGCGATGTGATTGTCTTGCCAGACATTGGCGTAGACCACGCTGCCTGCGCATTCAAGCTCGTTGAGGTTGGCCAGAGGCCGCCCCGCCAAACGTACGCGAACCTCGCCTTCCTTGGCGAAGTTGGCTGGATTCCTCAAGGTGAGCTTGTCGCTGCCGTCGCTCATCACCAGCTGGCGGCCGTCGAAGCAGAGTCCCCAGCCTTCGCCATCGTAGGAGAATTCGGACTCCTTCCTAAGGGTGTCGAGATCCCAAACCAAGGCTGTGTGGTTCTTCCAAGTGACCTGAATCAGCCGCTGTCCGACGCGGGCCAGCCCTTCGCCGAAGAATTCCGCTGAGAGCCTGGATTCCTGCTCGACCTGGCCGCTCGTCAAATCCACCCGGCGAACCGTCGAACGCCCATTGAGACCAGTGCTTTCGTAGAGCTTGCCGTCGAGAAACAGCAAACCTTGCGTGAAGGCGCGCCTGTCATGCGGATAGACGCGGACGACCTTGAGACGAAAGGTCGGCGCGGACAGAGCTCGGCTTGCGGGCTTGGCGCAGACGCTGGCGGCGGCCATGGTGGCGATGACGATGCCCAGGTGCAGGAAGCGGGACAGCGCCCGCTGAGATCGTGACAGCATGGACCGCATTGTAGTCGTCGCGGCAGGCAGCATGATCAGAAGGTGACCTTCAGCGCAAGCGCCAAGCGCAAGCGGCGAAGGAATTCGGCGCGGGATATCTCGCAAGCGCCCAAGTTGGCAAGGTGCGGATTCATGACCTGGGCGTCGAGCAAGCCGAAGCCGCGCGCACGCAAGTGCGAAACCAGATGGGCAAGAGCGGCCTTCGAGGCATTGGAGCGCCGCCTGAACATGGATTCGCCTCCAAAAAAGCCGCCGATTGCCACGCCGTAGAGTCCACCCACGGGAGCGTCGTCTTCGTAAACCTCCACGCTGTGGGCAAGTCCGCGCCGGTGAAGCTCGCAGTAGGAAACAACGAAGTCTTCCGAGATCCAGGTAGTGGGCCGATCAGCCGTGCTTTCGGCGCACCGCCTCATGGTGCCTTCGAAATCCCGGTCGAGATGGAAGGTCCAGTTTGATTGGCGGATCGATTTGCGCAGGCTGCGCGAAATCTGAAACGATTCCAGCTCGAAGATCGCGCGCGGGTCGGGACACCACCAGGTCACGGCGGGGTGCGAGGACCAAGGAAATATCCCCATGCGGTACGCTTTTTCCAGAATGTCGGGATCAAGTGTGCCTCCGACGGCGACAAGACCGTCCTCGTCCGTCTCGATACCAAGACGCGACTCATCAACAGTGGGATTTGGGGGACGTGGCATTCGGGAACTTGATTCGGGAACTTAATTCGGGAACTTAATTCGGTTGGAGGCGAAACGTAGCTTGGCGCAGGGATCCATACGGGCCCAGCAGCAAATCAATCAAGAAAAAGTTTTACTTTTGTACCCTTTTGGGTAGTATGCCGCGCCAAAGCGATTCGGCAGAGAACAACCCAGGAGAGAAGGCTATGATGAGGAAGCTTGCAGTAACAGTATTTGCGCTTTCGCTAGCGGCACTCGGCTGCGGCAGCGACAGCGGCACGAAGACCCCGGACACCGGTGTGGCTCTGGACACCGGGAAGACCGACACGGTCACGCCCGCGACGGACACCCAGATAGCGGACGCCCCCATCGGGCCCGAAGTACAACTCGACACTGCCAAGGTCGATGTACCGGCCGTTGACACGCCCCAGGTGCTCGATGTGGCGCAAACGGACCTGCCTTCCCAGCCGCTCGATACGAAGGCCGTGGACAGTCCGGGAATCGACAGTACCAAGCCAGTTCTCGATGGCGGCGTTGACTCACAACCGAAGCTTGATACGAACCCGGCGCTTGACGCTGGCGCCACGGACGCCGGCTCGCACGGATAGCTGCACGTAGCTATAGACCGATTGGAAAGCGGATCCCTGTCGGGGTCCGCTTTTTCTATTCTTCGGACGTATTTTGTCCATTGCTGGCAGTATTTTCCCAGCCAAGACAAAATCCGTCGTGTGTGCCTAGAGCCACGAAAGCCGGCGCGGGACGGTTTTCCTCAGTCGATTCGGGAGATTCCGCGCGGAGGCCCATCTCCTCCCCGAGTGGCATGCGGACTGCATCCTAGAGCACCAGAGAAAGCATGCGGTACCGAAAATCCGGCGGGTTTACGCTGGTCGAATTGATGATTGTGGTTGCCATCATTGGAATCTTGGCTGCAATCGCAATTCCCGCTTTTACGCGGTACGTAAGAAAATCCCGCACCGCAGAGGCGGTGGGGCACCTCAACAAGATGTGGTCCGGTTCAATCACCTACTACATGAACGACTTCACCGCGGTCGGCGCCAACGCTACGGCGTCCGCCTTGCCCAAGCAGTTTCCAGGTGATGTCGCAGCCTTCGAACAAGGTGGAGCATGGTGCTGCACTCTTGCCGGGGGGCGCTGTCCCGGTGGGGATCCGGTTTGGGCAAGCGATGATGTCTGGAAGGCCCTGAAGTTTGCCCTGGCCGACCCGCACAACTATCTGCCTGGCTACACTAGCTCCGGCACCGGCCCAGCCGCCACGTTCACTGCCGCGGCGCTGGGAGACCTGAACTGCAATGGCACGAGGTCTGAGTTCAGACGCAATGGATACATAACGACGGGTGGCGATGTGGCCGGACAAACCCTGCCTACCATCATCAACGAGCTGGAATAGCGGCGGCGCAACTTTCCAGCAAGGCTCAAGGTCTCCTGGGGCGGGGGAAGCCGATCGCCGCTCTCGACCACAAAACCCTAAGCCTGGAGCCTGGAGCCCGAGGCCTTGGGTTGCAGGCGAAGCCCGCGCCGTGTTTCTTTGGGTGTTGCTTGCGTTCGCCTGGCAACCGGAGTATCTGAGGCCATCGACGGGCAAAAGAGCATGAGGTCTGACCAAGCGGTTACAGCAACCCTTCTCGTCAACTGCCGCGACCGCACGGGCCTGGTGGCGGCCCTGTCGAGCTTTGTCTTCACCCATGGTGGAAACATCCTGGATGCGGACCAACATGCGGAGCCGGAAAGCGGCGAGTTCTTCATGCGCCTGGTTTGGGATCTGGCCGGCTTCAACATCGAACGCCAGCAGATCAAGTCCGAGATCGAGGCGCTCGCCCAGCGTTTCGACCTCAAATGGGAGCTAACATTTTCGGACCACGTCCCGCGCGTGGCCGTGTTCGCAACCAAGGCCTCGCACTGTCTCTACGACCTCCTGCTCTGTCAACAGATCGGTGACCTTGGCGGCAAGATCGTGTGCGTCATCTCCAACCACGACGTCCTGGCCGAGGTGTGTAAGCACTTCGAGGTCCCCTTCACGTTCATCCCGGTCGACCGAAACGACAAGCGCAAGGCCGAGCAGGCACAACTCGACTTGCTCGATTCGCTTCAGCTCGACGTGGTCGTGCTGGCTCGTTACATGCAGATTCTGTCCCCCGAATTCGTCGCGCGGTGGCCGAACCGGATCATCAACATTCACCACTCGTTCCTGCCAGCCTTCGCGGGCGCCCGGCCCTACCACCAGGCGAAAGAACGGGGCGTGAAGATCATCGGCGCGACCGCTCACTACGTTACCGCTGAACTGGACCAGGGGCCCATCATCGATCAGAACGTGCGTCGCGTCTCCCACCGCGACGAGGTCGAGGATCTGATGCGAGCCGGTCGCGACCTGGAACGCGAGGTTCTGACGCGAGCCGTGCGCCTTCATCTGCAACGGCGTGTGCTGGTGTCGGGCAACCGAACCATCGTGTTTGGATAGTTCTGCGCGCGGCGACTGCGCAGTTGACTGCCGCACGATGGCGTCGGAATATCGCAACAGGAAGTTGCAGCTGGCTGCCTACCCGGCGGAAGGAGACGACGATGCACACACTATTGGTTGGACTTGCATTGCTGGTTGCCGCGAACACCGGATCGGAGCTCGCCAAGAACGATTCTGGCGGCAAGGCGGCCCAGAAGAAGGACGGGGGTAAGAAGGGGACGCCCGCCGCCGATCCGAATGTGGCTGCCTCCAAGGCACACGGTGGAAAGGTCTGGATCCTCACTGGATCGCCGCCCAGCGTGGAAGGCGAGGAACTGGTCAAGTGGCTTTCGGGCCACGCGCCCGCGGCCGAGGTCACCAAGAAGGCCAATGAAGAACGGTGGCCGATCAACTTCCTCGCCGTTTTCAAAAAGCCGCCGGCCAAGGGACCGTTGACGATCGAATTCATGGACAAGAAGGAGCCCGGAACCCTGGTCGACCAATACTCGACGGAAACGCCGGCCGGCGCCCTCGTGTACCAGGAGCCCTACGACCTCGACACCAACAACGGCTTCAACAAGAACCACACCTACGTCATCAAGGTGGGCCAGATTATCAAGAAGAAGTTCGTCAACTACGCGAGCGGCGAAGTGACGCTCAAGTAGCTTTTCGAAGCGCCGCCGCCAGAGAACGAGAAGATCGAGAGGCTCACACCGCCTTGGCAGCACCCACGATTGGCGGCGCGCGCATTCATCCCGGCGACGAATTGGCCGTGACGGTCGACCGGCTCACCTACGGTGGCGAAGGCGTGGCCCGGGTGGACGGATTGGCGGTGTTCGTGACCGGGGCAGCTCCCGGCGAGGTCGTGCGCGCGAGGGTGCGCAAGGTACATCGCCGCCACGTCGAAGCCGACCTCGTCGAAGTACAGCAGCCCTCGACCGATCGAACAACGCCTCGCTGCCGGCACTTCGACGAGGGTTGCGGCGGCTGCTGCTGGCAGCACGTCGCGTACCCGGCCCAACTGCTGGCCAAGACGGCCGCCGTGCGCGACAGCCTCGAACGCCTGGGAGGTTTCCGCGACCTTCCCATGCGGCCTATCATTTCTGCGCCCGATGCTTACCATTACCGCAACAAGATGGAATTTGCCTTTCATCCGGACGGCATTCTCGGCCTGCATCCCCGTGGCGCCTGGTACGACATCATCCGCTTGAACGAGTGTTTTCTGGAATCGCCCGAAGCCGTGGCCATCGTCAAGGCGGCCCAGGCTTTCGTCGAAAACCACGGCATCTCGTGCTACCACCCCCGTTCCCAGCAGGGACTCCTGCGCGAGCTCTGCGTTCGTCAAAGCCGCGCCACGGGTGAGATTCTCCTAGGCATCGTGACCAGTCCGGGCGACTTTCCCGCGGGCGAGGTCATGGCTGCCCACCTTGCCAAGGTCGTCCCCCATGTTGCGGGGGTCGTGCGCAGCATCCGCAACACTGCCGACGGCGCGGCCCCGCCTACTGAGACCACGGTTCTCTTCGGGCGGGACCACATCACGGAGATTTGCGCCTCGCTGCGCTTTCGCATTCACATGGAGACCTTTTTTCAGACCAACTCGGCGCAAGCCGAGCGTCTGGTGGCGGTGGTCAAGGAACTGGCGGGTGACGTCGACGGCGCTGAGGTCGTGGACGTCTATTGCGGCGTGGGACTCTTCAGCTTGGCTCTGGCCGCCGCTGGCGCGCACGTCGTGGGCGTCGAAATCGTCGAAGCCGCCATCGCGGCCGCGCGCAGGAACGCGACGGAAAACGGGCTGGCATCGCCCATTTTCCACGCCGGTGACGCGCGCAAAGTGTTGGCCGAGGTTCTGCCCGCCGGACTTTCGCCCAAGGTTCTGGTTCTCGATCCGCCGCGCGCCGGCGCGGGTGGCAAGGTCATGCGCAGGATTGCCCGGGCCTGTCCCGAGCGCATCGTCTATGTTTCCTGCAACCCGACCACGCTGGCCCGCGACCTGGTCGAGCTGCGCCCCTTCGGCTACACCGTAACGGCGGTCCAGCCCCTCGATCTCTTTCCACAGACCTACCACGTCGAAACGGTGGTTGCGCTGGAACCTACCCGCCTCGCCGACACAAAATCCGCCATCCATACCAACATTGAGAACACCGATATCTAGGTTCAGGTCATGCAGATCCCCGTGGGGCTACCTCAAGCAAGCTTCCTGCACCCGCGCCGAGCTCGACTCGCAAGTCCGACAGGACGCCGGCATGCGTCTAGTGTATGCTCGATGATGGAGCAGTATCTATGCCACACCCGCTCGCTGGAAAGCCCGCCCCCGCAGAAATATTAGTCGACGTCGACCGACTGATAGACGCCTACTTCACCAAGCAGCCGGACGTCGAGGACACGGAGCAGTTGGTCAGCTTCGGAACCAGCGGCCACCGCGGCTCGTCACTGCTGGGCTCGTTCAACGAAGCGCACATCCTGGCCATGACCCAGGCCATCTGCGAGTACCGCCGGCAAGAAGGCATTTCCGGGCCGCTCTTCCTGGGCAAGGACACGCACGCGCTGTCGCGCCCCGCCGAGCGCACGGCTCTCGAAGTTCTCGCCGCGAATACGGTGCTGACCATCGTGCAACGCGGAGACGGTTACACGCCGACGCCGGCCATTTCGCGCATGATCCTGGCGGCCAATCGCGGAAAGCGCTATGGCCTGGGCGACGGCATCGTGGTCACGCCGTCGCACAACCCGCCGGCCGACGGAGGCTTCAAGTACAACCCCCCGAACGGCGGACCGGCCGACACCAACGTCACGGCCTGGATCCAGGATCGCGCCAATGAGCTTCTGCGCAAGGGCAACCGCGGCGTGCGCCGGATACCCATCGAGACCGCGCTCAAGGCATCCACCACACGCCCGGACGATTTCGTCGCACCTTACGTCGAAGATTTGGCCAACGTCGTCGACATGGAAACAATCCGCACCGCCAACATCAAGTGCGGCGTCGATCCCTTGGGCGGCGCTTCGCTTGCCTATTGGCAGGCCATCGCCGAGCGCTGGAAGTTGAACCTAGAGGTCGTCAACCCTATCATCGATCCGCGCTTCGCTTTCATGACCGTGGATCATGACGGGAAGATCCGCATGGACTGTTCCAGCCCGTATGCCATGGCCAACCTGGTGAAAATGCGCGGCGGCTACCAGGTCGCGTTCGGCAACGACCCCGATTCCGACCGCCACGGCATCGTCGTGCCCGGGGCTGGCCTGCTCAATCCCAATCACTACCTGGCCGTCGCCATCCGTTACCTTTTCACCCACCGATCGAGCTGGCCCAAACATGCGGCCATCGGCAAGACCCTGGTGTCGAGTGCCATCATTGATCGCGTGGCGAGGGCGCTCGGCCGCGACTTGCGCGAGGTGCCAGTCGGCTTCAAGTGGTTCGTGGATGGCCTGGCGGACGGCAGCCTGGGTTTCGGTGGCGAAGAGAGCGCGGGCGCCAGCTTTTTGCGCTTCGATGGCAGCGTGTGGACCACCGACAAGGACGGCATCATCTTGGCGTTACTCGCGGCCGAGATCACCGCGACCACGGGCAAGGATCCGGGCCAGCACTACGCCGAGATTACCGCTGCGCACGGTGCACCGGTATACGCCCGCGTTGACCAGCCGGCCACTCCGGCCGAAAAGGCAAAGCTCAAACAGCTCTCGCCCACGCAGGTGAAAAGCTCGTCGCTGGCAGGTGAACCCATCCGCGCCATCTTGACCAAGGCACCTAGCAACGGTGCGGCCATCGGCGGACTCAAAGTCGTGGCAGAAAACGGCTGGTTCGCGGCGCGCCCGTCGGGGACCGAAAGTGTCTACAAGGTCTACGCGGAGAGCTTCGTCGGCGACGCCCACCTGGCGCAGATCCTGGCCGAAGCCCGCAGCATCGTGCAAGCCGCCCTTGCCGAGCCGCGTATCTCCTGAGAGTCTGATCGATACTTTGCGCGCCTGGGATTTGAGGCATAAGGTTTCCCAGACACGTCGATGAAATCTGTCTTTCTCGTTTGTGCTGCTATTGCATTGGCCGGCAACCTCGGTTGCCATGCCGGGACCCAGGCGCCTCCGTCCACGGCGCCCGGCCAGAGCCTGCCACCGCCGCAACTGTCCGTGGTGCCCAAGCCGACTCATGCGTCGACCGAGGTCCAGGCCGTGCCGGCACCGGTGCCGACGGTCGAGCCCGAGCCCGCCCACACGGACAACCAGGCCTTTGTCGTCCACGACGGCAAAGAAAGCTGGGTCGATGCCGACGCCGCCGCGCGCTCGGGCTACACCATCATCGACTTCAGCGACGACTGGACGCCCTTCATCTTCGCCGAGCAGCGCGCCGCCGACGGAACCGTGCTGCACAACCGCTACCGCCGCGTCTTTCTCGGCCTGGCCAACGACACCTTGGACGAAGACGGCTCGCCGCTTCCCGTGGGCGAGAAGAATTACCTCGAGCTCTACGGCGTACCGCCTTCCTTGGGCGTTCTGCGCGAGCGCTTCCTGGCCAACCAGCAGCAGACCTGCCACGCGACCATCAGCCAGGAGAAGCTGGAAGAGGTCGAAACCATCGCCTATGTCGCGCCGGAGAAGATGAAGGCGGAAGAACAGCGCATGGCTCGCCTGCGCCGCGAGCTTGAGGACGCGCGTCAGAAGAGCAAAGCCACGACCCTGGCCGATTTGGCCCAGAAAGATCCAGCGTCCGCCCCCAAGGTGAAAGCCTACGAACGCCGCGTGGCCGAAAAAGCGGCCATGGCCGAGGTGGAAAAGCGGCTCGCGTGTGAGGGCATGTTCAAGCACGGCGGCGGCCGCCACGCTACCGGCGTGTACGACGATGCCATGCGCTTGGCGGTTCGGCGCTTCCAGCAGAAGAACATGATCTACGAGGCCAACTACCTGCGCTCGAAGACCATGGATGCTCTGGCGCGGCCGCCGCTGGCCAACGACTACCAGGCCTTCATGCGCGTGCTGCGCGAGCGCGTGGTGGCGGCGGCGGGCGTGGTCGAGGACGGCAGCGTCGAAGGCAAGGCCGGCGCACCGACCTACACCGGCAAGGCGGGCAAGCCGGTGCCCGAGCGCAACCTCGTCGACGAGCTGACCAAGTCTGCGGTCGAGCAGCTGGGGCTATCCACCCAAGAAGCCGCGCTGGCGTTTTTCAAGCGCCACCCCGCCGCGGATTTCCGTCGTCTGCGCGCGGCCGTCATGCTGCCCACCTTGCCCGAGTACTACGGGCCCGACATGGATCTTTCCATCGTCATCGATCGCGGCGAGGTCTGGTACGACCTGCCGTGGGATGCCGACGGCGTACGCCACCCACAGCCGCGCAAACGCTACCCAAACTTTCACCTCTATCTCAAGTACAACAACCAACGCATCCTGCTCGCCCGCTGGCGCACCACCATCGGCGGTTGGCGTGCCGAGCAGGCCTCGGACGGCTACGAGTACTTCCGCTACAAGGGCTCGGATGTTGGTCCACGAGTGATTCGCAATGTGGTCGCTGGCCCCGTGTGGATCGCGCCCGAGTCGACGCCGATTCGTTCGCTGCTCAAGATGAAGGACGTGGGCAGTGCTTGGCAGCGCGTGGTGAACTACGACGAGCTTGGCCCGGGGTATCTTTCGGCCTACGGCCTCGTCGCGGGCTACTTCGTCCAACCGGGCAAGGGTGGCCGCCCCGACTGGGACAACGGCATCCGTGCCCACGGCTCGTCCGACTATCTGTCCATCTACAGCGCCGAGGGCTATTCGCACGGCTGCCACCGCCTGCCCAACCACATCGCCATTCGCCTCTATTCGTTCATTCTGCGCCACCGGCCCATGCGCGTGCTGGGCGACCAGGGCATGGGTTTCGCGCGCCAGTTTCTGGCCGGCGACAATGTCTTCGAGATCAGGCTGCCCTCGCGCGGCTATTCCTACCAACTGGAACCACCGCTGCCCGTGGATGTGCTTGAGGGCGACATCAAGGGCACGCTCAAGACTCCGGTGCTGACCTACGTGCCCAAGCCCGGCATCAAGTACCCGGGCCCGCCGCCACCCGTGCGCAGTTCCGACGAAGGCCGGGCCGGGGCGGGCGCAAAATCGGAAGGTGAGGAATGAGAATGGACTCCGCGACGACACGGCGCTGGCTCGCGCACAAGCACTCAATCGCGGCTGGCGCCGCCGCCCTTGTCCTGGCTGGGTCGATGGCGGTCTGGGCAGTCGGCAAGAACGACAAGAAGGGCAAGAACGCCGACGCGAATGCAGCCGACGAAATAGGCAAGACCGCTGAGGTCGAGCCCCCGCCCGCCCAATCAGACACCGTACACGTCATCATCCAGACCGTTCCGCCGCGCAAGGCTCAAGTCAAGTGGGGCAGAAAGCCGCTCGGCACGATTCCGGTGCCTCGTCCGCTGGTGGTGGAGAGACGACGCGACAGTGGCCCTATGGATCTGGTCATTCGGGCCAGTGGCTTTCTGCCGGTTCACACGCGGGTTTACACGTTTTCCGATTCGCGGGTCGCCGTGAAGCTGACGCCACCGGAGGAGAAGAGCAAGCTGTTCGGCTATCGCGAAGAGCCCGCGCCCAACCCCGACGCCGGCGTTCCCACAGCACCCGCGGTACCCACCGCACCCGCCGCCCCCTCCACCACACCTGTCCCCGAAACACCGAAACCGTAGCGAGCTTTTCATCGATCCCTACGGCTTCACCCCCAGAAAAGGCAGCACCTTGTTCAGGAAGATTTTCGGGCCGGTGGACATGGCGGCGTGGCCCTGTCCGCGCAGGGATTCCACACGGCTGCCCACCAATGCGGCGCTGGCCATCGCGGTTGCCTCATGCAGGTACGGCGGACTGCGGCTGCCGACGAGAAAGAGCGACGGCACGCGCACATGGGCGAAACTCTCGGCGCAGAATCGGTAGGTGCTCGCCACGGCGACTTCGCGTGGAATGGTATGCGCGGCCCGGAGCCGCACGGGCCAACTCGACCTGTGGTGCATGTTCTCGATTTCGCGTTCGCCCAGGCGGATCACTTCGCGCATGAAGGCGTCCACGACGCCCGCGCGATTCCCTGCCGCCAGCAGGTTATTCAAACGCTGGACCAAATCGGTTGGGAAGATCAGTTCATGGCCGGGCAACGGTAGCGGCGGCTCGTAGAGCACCATCTTGGCGATGCGCGCGGTCAGGCGCGAAGCTTCGAGAGAGCAAATAGCACCGTAGGAATGGGCGAGTAGAAAGGCGGGCACCCGGGTGGCCTCCAGAACCGCGACCACGTCCTCGAACTCGTGCTCGATACTGTAGACAGGTCCGTCGCCACTCGCGCCGCGGCCGCGTCGGTCGATCAGGTACAGGGAGAAGTGCGCGGCCAGCTTGCTCACCACGCCGCCCCAGCGCGAGTGATCCACCGTGGAACCATGCACCATCACCAGAGGTGGGCCGTGACCGCGGCGTTCGTAGGCGATGGATGTTCCGTCCTTGGACCGTACCGTTTCGATGAGGGGCATGTGGTCGTGCTAAGGTGGGGAGAGTTTACGCCACATGATTCCGATCAGCGACGACAACCCGACGTTGCGCTTTCCCCTCGTGACGGTATTGCTGCTCGTGGCCCTGGGCCTGGTCTGGCTGTTTGTGCAAGGGGCGGGGCTCGATGCCGCTCGCCTGTCCGAGACGGTGTGCAACTTCGGGCTGGTGCCAGGGGAATTCACCCAGCGTGCCAGGGTCGGAACGGCGGTCCCGCTCGGCATGGGGCTTTACTGCGTGGTGGATCGGGACCCGATCAACTATTGGACGCCAGTCCTCTCCATGTTCCTGCACGGGGGGTGGGCGCACCTGCTTGGCAACTGCCTGTTTCTGTGGGTCTTTGGCAACAACGTGGAAGACAGCATGGGCCGCGCACGCTTCCTGGTCTTCTACCTTCTGTGCGGGCTGGCGGCGGCGGCGGCCCAAATCGCCATCGATCCCGCGTCGCCCGCGCCCATGGTCGGAGCCTCGGGCGCCATTTCAGGCGTGCTTGGCGCGTACCTGATCCTTTACCCGCGCGTGCGCGTTCACGTGTTCGTTGGCTTCTTTCTGTTGTCCCTGCCGGCCTACTTCGTCCTGCTGATGTGGATCGGATTGCAGCTCTTCTCCGGGTTGCCGCAGGTGACATCCATTCACCACGTGGCATCGACCGGCGTCGCGGTGTGGGCGCACATCGGCGGTTTCTTCGCCGGCATATTGCTGGTGAAATTCTTCGAAGACCCCGAGCTCGTCAGCGCGCGCACCTTCATCCGCCGACGCAACTACCCAACCCATTGGTGAAGGAGACACCTTGCTACGCGCAGCTCTTCGCATGGCCCTTGCGTCCTCCGCGTGCCTCGCTCTGATGCAAGCGCCGGCCCGCGCCGACGAGCGCGCCTGCCACGAACCCGGCGACACGCGTATCTGGTGGTCGCCGCTTGCGCCCGCCGTGGGCAGCCCGCTGCGCATCCTGGTGGTCAGCGAGGAAGCGCGCGAAGGCGAAATCCAGATAGGCCAGCCGGGCCGCGGCGCCGAGAAGCTGGCAACCGCCAGGCGTGGAGGTCCGCCCTTCAGCTTTGCCGCCGAGCTGCGCCCGGCCAGCGCCGGCAACTTGCGCGTCGAGCTCGTCAAGAATGGCGAACCGGTCGCCTGCCGCCGCATCTCCGTCGCGCCCAGAGGCTTCAAGTCGGCGTCGGCGCGTCCCGACAGTCCAGGCGCTTGGAAGGCCACGCAGGAATGGAGCCGCAACACCGAGAACTTCTTCTCGGCGTGGATCGAGCGCATGTTCGATGCACCCGCCGAGGCTTCCCTGGGATTTCCCTCGCTGGCTCCCGTACTTCATGACCCGGCCCGCAATTTTCTGTGGGGCTACCTTGGCCTGCGCGAAGACGATCCGAAAAATCGCGACATCCCGCGCGCCGTACCCGACTGCGCCGATCTGCCTTACTATCTGCGCGCCTACTTCGCCTGGAAGCTGGGCCTGCCCTTCGCGCTTCGCGACTGCGATCGCGGCAAGAGCGACCGACCGCCCAAGTGCGGCGCTCTTTTGCACAACGAACAGGCCGACGAGAACATTCACGGCCATGGCGCCCTCGAGCGTTTTCGCAGCTTCCTGAAGATCCTGGCCAACCGGGTTCACTCGGGCAGCGCACGCACGGCCCTCGACGACGACGAGACCGATTTCTATCCCGTGGCGCTCACGCGCACGGCGCTGCGGCCGGGCACCATCTACGCCGATCCCTATGGCCACGTGCTCATGGTCGCGGCCTGGGTCGATCAAACGCCCGAGCACGGTGGACTGCTCTTCGCCGTCGACGGCCAGCCCGACAATTCCGTGGGGCGCAAGCGCTTCTGGGAAGGAACCTTCCTGTTTGCCAGCGACATCAAGAGCGCCGGCCCAGGCTTCAAAGCCTTTCGCCCCATCGTGCGCGGCGCGGACAAGACCCTATCGCCCATGCCCAACAGCGCGCTCGTCACCGACCGCCGCTTTGCCCCGTTCTCCGTCGAACAGGCCAAGCTCGATCGCGAGACCTTCTATGCCCGCGTGGCCAGGGTCATCAACCCGGCCGGCCTCGACGCGCGCGCGGCCTACGCCGAAACCATGAACGCACTGGTCGAACAGCTCACCACGCGCACGGGTTCGGTGGACAACGGCGAGCGCTACATGCGCGAGAGAAACAACCCCGTCGTACCCATGCCCGTGGGGCCGAAGATCTTCGAAACCGTGGGGCCGTGGGAAGACTACGCCACCCCGTCGCGCGACATGCGTCTGCTCATCGCCTTGCGCGTGCTCACGGGATTGCCCGCGCGCATCTCCGAGCACCCTGAGCTCTTCGTGCTGGGCGGTCGCAAGCCCGCCGAGGTGCGCGCGGAGATCGAGGCCTTGCACGAAAAGCAGATTCGCGAGCGCGCCGTGGAATACCGGCGCAGCGACGGCTCCATGTTCCGGCTGACCGTGGCTGATATCTTGGCCCGCCGCCCAGCCCTGGAAATGGCCTACAACCCCAACGACTGCGCCGAAATCCGCTGGGGCGCGAGCACCGGAAGCGCCGACTTTGCGACCTGTGCGCGCCACGCGCCCGAGGATCAGCGCGCCCACATGCAGGAATACCGGGTCTGGTTTCACGAGGCCAAGAGACCCAGTCGTTAACATGGGAACCCTGCGAGGGCGAGGGCGAAGCCCGAGGGGTGGGTAGGGTGGCGGGCAGGTCCCGAGGGTTCCCAAACCCTCCCGCGCACTGGCTCCGCCGGGCAAAGCCCGGCTCCGCCTAGGCGATCATGGGAACCCTGACCTGAAACCACCTCGCCCCGCGCCGCCCGGCCGACTCTCCACGCGAAGGTGCTCCTGGCGCGCGGTGCGCCATCCAGAAATGGCCTACGTTGTGGGCCCGTGCTCACCTACGCCCACGCATCAGTTTGCGCCTCATGAAATGTTTTCTCAGTGCTGCCGATGTATGTCTTATGATCGTGACGAAAACTCTCATGATCTGAGCTGGCCGATTGTTTGCAAGCAAAGGCAACGGGGAAGAATGGTAACTGTCCGCAAGAGCGACGCAGGTTTCACGCTCACCGAGCTCATGGTGGTCGTGGTGATCCTTTCCTTGCTCGCCGCGCTCTCGACCCCGCTTTTCTCGCGTGACAACGCCGCTCGTAAGGGCCGCGACTGGACCAAGATGGTCGCCCAACTCCTGCAGCGTGCGCGCTTCCAAGCCATGGGCGACCGGGCGAACATCCATGTTGTGTTCTCACGCACCCAGGTGGACATATTCCGCGAGGACCCGCCCGGTACATACACGGTGCTCAGCTCGACACAGGGTCCCGTGGCGGCTGGCGACAAGACAGTGGCGATCTGGGACGCGAAGGTCACCAATCTCACCTCGCTACCCGGCAACCAAATTCTGCCGACCGCAGGAAATGCCCCACCGACTGGACCCGGAACCAACGACATCGTTTTCACTTCCCTTGGCAGTGCGACAACCTTCAACGACAGGACGACCCCAGCCAACTGGCGCGTGTTCCTGCGCAACGAATTGCTGCCATCTATCCACCCCGATGCTTCCTTCGTCATCAACATCGGCGGCCTGACCGGCTTCATTTCATCGAACGACAAGGTGACCCTGCCATGAAAAGGGATGCGGGTTTCACGCTTCTTGAAGTCATGATCTCCATGCTCATCGGCACGATTGGCCTGATGGGCACCATCGCGGTTCAGCAGTCCATCATCAGCGCCTCGAAAAACGCCAACGACGCGGCGGTGGCCATGCGACTGGCGACGCAAAAACTCGAAGAGCTATCCGCGCTGAACTGCGACTCGCCCGGTGCCGATGCCAATGCCAGTGTTGGGGGGCTTGGCCCGCAGTCGGCGAAGGGGTGGCAGCCACTCGACAGCACGAGCGCCTCGGTTCCCGAGTACGTCGATGCCGAAGGCATCTGTCTTCGCGACAGTACCAACCTCCCCATTGCCCCGGGGGCCGGCGACCTTGGGCGCTATCGCTGGCATCGCCAGTGGCGAGTCGTCAACACCGGCGGTGGCCTGCCCTACGTGATTTCCGTCATCGTCACGTACAGCAACGACACCGGCGATCCCAAAACTACCCGCCTCGATCTTGAAAGGAGAAAATCGTGGTGAGGCGTGGACGCGCGCGGGATACGGGCATGACGCTCGTTGAAATCATGATCACCTTGGTTATTTCCTCGATCATCGCGGCCTCGACTTTCATGTTTTTCGCCGGACAACAGCGCATCTACGAGACCCAGACCAAGCTGCTCAACATCCAACAGAATCTGTGGGCGGCCATGGAGGTGGTAGCGCGCTACACGCGCGCCGCGGGCAGTGGCATGTACGAGTGCGTGCGGCCCGCGAGCTACTACAATTCGACCCTTGACAACGGTACAAGACTCCTCAGCATCAACCCCAGCCCAGGTCCCCTGGCCGCCAGCCTAGCGGATGCGGACCGTCCCAACGCCGGCATTCGCGCCTTCAACGCCACCACCAGCACCATGCAATGGATCCCGCCGCTGTGGATCGTCAACAACACCAACGACGCCGGCGTTGTCGCGGGCACGGACATCATCAGCGTGGCCTTTGGCAACCGAACCTCGGGCACGGACATCGACGCCCCTCTATCCCTCAATATCGCTGACTCCTTGCCCGGCACGGCCATTGGCCTGACTGGAGTCAGCATGGGAAGCATGTTTCGACTCGGGGAATTCGTTCTGCTCCTGACCACACCCGATTGGGGCTACGGCAGCAACCCCAGCACGGATCGCGGATGCACCATGTTCCAGGTTACCGCCGATCCAACAGTTTCCGGAAACAACACGCTGGCCCACGCCGCGTCCGCCATCAATGCAGGTGACATCCAGTGGAATCCCGGTGTCGATGTTGCCGGCATGCTTCCCCCTGGTGGCTACACGGGGGGATCGGCCGGCGTGCGCAATTTCGGACAGTTGACCTCGGTGACATTCTTCGTGCAGACCGGGGCCAACGGCATACCCAATTTGATGATGCAACAGCGCCATCTCGGCGGCACCTCAGGGACGGCCCAAGTGCTGGCTGAGGGCATCGAGGACCTCCAGGTGTCGTTCGCCTGCGACACGGGCACGCTCACCGTCCGCAACCTGGCGCAATTGAACGGTCAGCTCGATGAAGGAACGGACGACACCGCCAAGCAGAACGACGAGTGGTGGAACAACGTGCCGAGCGACAATCTGCCCCCTATCAACACCGCTGGATACTGCAACTTGCCCACTGCCGTCCGACTGACCCTGGTGGTGCGCACACTGACAGAGGATGATCTGATCGATACCACCGTTACCAACAACGGCCCCATGAACGTCGAAGACCATCGCTATTCATCGCCCAGACCCGCCAACCAAAAAGACAAATACCGCCGCCGAGTGCTCACCACAACCGTGTATCCACGCAACAACAAGCCCTAAATCGGCGTTCGTGATTTAGGATCGCTGAAGGTGCTGAGGACAGGGAGCATTGTCGGCTGCCCCTCTCCCTTCGGGCTCGGGATTAGTCACATTTTTTGCGTGGTCGGAGGCGGAGGAGCATTGCTGGTGGACATGTCGACACGAAGATCGCAGTCCATCGCGAAGGAGC
>OBLT010000122.1_pt1 | contig 58220 bp, 46 predicted proteins | sample 1518721 | NCBI WGS metagenome assembly OBLT01 (sample SAMEA3539307, study PRJEB22396) | soil metagenome | biome: tundra; feature: field; material: soil | place: USA | collected 2010-05 | depth 0.15 m | reverse complement strand
CCCGACGGCATTCCTCGCGGGGGATCTAAAGGACCCTCCCAGGGTCCTTTTCCTAATAGATCACGCGCACCAGGGTGAGGCCGCACGCGGGCGCGGTGACGCCGGCTTGGGTGCGGTCGAAGTTGGTGAGCAGGGACGCCACATGGTCGGGCGTCATCTTGCCTTTGCCGACGGCGACCAAGGTGCCGGCCAGGATGCGCACCATGTTGCGCAGAAAGGCCGTGCCTTCGACCTCCAGCGACAGCAGCGCTCCGTCTCGCCGCACGTCGAAGCGGCGCATGATGCGTACGGTGTTCAGGCGATCGCAGTCCGACGATCGAAAAGACCGGAAGTCGTGTTCGCCCACCAGGCGCGCGGCAGCCTCGCGCATGGCGTGCACGTCGAGAGGATCGTAGACGTGCCACGATTGGCGGGCGAGCTGGGGCGAGCGAACGGGATGATTCCACACCCGGTAGCGGTAGATCTTGCCGCGGGCATCGTGGCGCGCACTCCAGCCCGCGGGCATGTCGGTCACCTCGAGCACCGCGATTTCCGGCGGCACGTAGGTGTTGATACCGCGTAGGAAACCCAAGGTTGGAATGTGCGATGCGACCTCGACACTGGCCACCTGACCCTCGGCGTGAACGCCAGCGTCGGTGCGTCCGGCCCCGCGCACGATGATCGCCTGGCCGGTCATGGCGCGGAAGGCTTCTTCCAAACACCCCTGCACCGTGCGCTGTCCATTCTGACGTTGCCAACCGGCGAAGTCGGTGCCGTCGTACTCGACGACAAGCTTCAGCGTGCGCAGGGGAGGGGCGGCGTTTTCGGTCACTAAAACTCGAACATCAACCCGGCAAACCAAGTATTGTCGCCGACGCGAAGGACGTCTTTGCGGTAGAGGCCCGAGCCATCCACATGGTCCAGCTCGAAGAAGGCGTAGGTGTGATTCACCCCGGAATCCGCATCGAATTCGCGCGAGGCACCGGGATCCAGAAAGTCGAGCTGCAGGGAAAGCCCCAACGCGGCCTGCCAGCCCATGGTGCCACCTTGGCCTTTTCCGCCCTGGCCTTTGTCGTTGGGAGCATACGGTACGCTGCCGTTGCCATCGTTGATGGTCCAGATGGTGTAGTTGAGCCCGATCTTCGCGTAGGGCACTAGGGGGATCTTCCAGTGCATAGCGGCCTCGTCCAGGCGGTAGACCAGCAGCATGGCGAGTGGGATGAGGCGCAAGCTGGTGTTGTCGCCCGAGCGTCCCGAGGAAGGGTCGTTCTCCACGACAGGACAAGTGCCGTCGGGCTTCAACCCGGTCTGCTTGCAGGCCTGCGCGTTTTCCTTGTAGTAGCCGATCACGCCGCCTAAAGAGAGGGTGCCGAATTCCTGCAAAAATTCCCAGTCGAATTCCAGCTGCCACATGGGCCGCCGTTTGCTGCCGAAGACATCCGCCTGCGGCTTCTTCGTACTGAATTCCGAGTCGACGTTCGGCGTGTAGAGTCCGAAGCGCGCCTCGATGGCGTACTCACGCGGACTTCCCCCCCAGGCCTCGGTGGCTTCGTCCTGGACGATGGAACTGTCGTGGTACACCTCCTGGCCGCGTGCACGCCCGGCCAGAAGTGTAGCTGTCGCAAGGACCAAGACGAAGGGTCCGATGCCAGGTGGACCCTTCCGCCGCCGCACCACCAGGACAAGAGCTAATCCCACGAAACAGATCACGGCCGCCGCGCTTCGCCGAGAATGCCAGACCCCGAGCGAGCAGAAGCCGCCCTGGGCCGAACCACCGACGGTCTTGTATTCCGAATAGAAATCGACGGTCGGAATCGGCATGCCATACGCGACGTTGGAGATAGCGCTGACGTTGCCGTACCTATCTACCGCGGCCACGCCAACCCCGTACCAGATCCCATTCTGTAACCCCATGAGGCGATAGTTCGTCGTGGTTGCCGGAATGAGACCCGAGCACAGGTAATCGGGACTGAGATTGGAAAATGGACCGCTGGTCGTCGGAACAGCCGCAGTATTCGTCGGACACACATTCGCGGTGGTCTTGTAGACCGCGCCAAAGGAGTTGGATTGGAAAACCTGAGTGTCGGCGCCGCGCTGACAAAAGACCTGGACTCCGTAAAGAGTCGTGTCGTCGGCAATGTTGATGCCCGGGGGCCAACTCCAGCTCACGTTCAGCGCGTTGTTGCCACCATCGGCCGTGACGCTCGTCGGTACCACGGGAACTTCACCTACCAGGACCACGGGGGCCGATGGACCGGGGTCCATGTCAGGACCAAGGCCGGAGTTGGTTTGAGCCCAGAATTGGATATTCGTCTGCGTACTCGTCGTGTTGCACAGGCTGGTCGAGTTGCACGTCTTTTGGCTACCGCATGAGGGCGTGGCCAGGGAGTTGAAAAGGTAGGCAACGGGAATCGGAGGGCTTTCCCAGAAGTTCACGTTTGCGAAGACCGCCATCCCGAAGGAGAATCCAGGGTAGTTGTCCGGGTCAAGGAGATTCGTGCAGTAGCCCGCGAGACCACCGCCGTAGATGGGGTTGCTTTGGGCAAGGCAGTCGACGCCAACGGCGCCCGCAAACAAGCGCCCGACGCCTTGGCCGCCGGTAAAGTTAGCTTGGAGCAGGGTCTGGATCTTCTGTCCGGCACCCGCGGCCGGCTGGATGGCGATCTTGAACTCGCCCATCGGGTCTTGGTCGCATTGGCAGCGCGCCTGATTGAAGAAGTACTGCTGGTCGACGGAATTCATCTGGACCCAGTTCTTTCCGTCGTATTTCTCGAAGAGAATGGTGAAGTCCGTGGCGGCCAGGGCGGTGGTGCCCGTGACCCCGCCCGCGCCGGTGCCGACGGTGCCTCCAAATCCCTGCGCCGAGGCGCGGCTGGCGGCGAGGAGCATGAATGTGGCGGCGAAGCAGGCGAGTGCTGATTTGGGGAGGCGAGGTACTGAACGCATGTGCCAGGACAAGACAATGCAATGCGAGTGCCGTTTCAGGCCTAGGCCTATCTGTTGGATATCGTGGCGGAAAGATCCACGACGGTCGCTGTTCTTTGGGAAATTCTGATCGGCTGGCATGGGGAACCTTCGGCTCTCGCCAAGTTGGCAAAGCACCTTGCCATCCCAGCGGCCCTTGTCAATCGAGCCGACCCTAGGGCGAAACATCGATCCGGCCGCTCTCACTGCGAATAGTCGCCACGACCTCGGGCGGGATTTCCACGTCGCCATAGCACGCCGACGCGTAGAGCTCGGTCAGGCGCGCGAGGACGGCGGCACCTTCGAGAGGGGCGTTCTCCAGCCGCGCGAGGTACTCGTGCGGGGTTTCCCACGGCCGGCGCGGGAGGCCGGCGGATGCCAGTCGTTTGACCGTCGCGTGGTAGACGCGGGCGATGGGGACTTCGCCGTGCTGGCCCCTGTCCCCGGTCCGCCGGCCCTTGCGCCAGCCCAGCAGGCGCTTGCGCTGACTGCTGATGACGATGGCAAGCATCACGATGCCAGCGACGACGAGCGCCTGCCGTCGCGTGAGTCCGGTGCCTCGGTGCCCGCCGACGAAGGATCGACCGGAGAAGCCAAGCCTTTGCCCGAGTCTTTGGGCGAGTAGGATCTGTTGGCTGGCGTTGTACTCCACGACCCAGCGGCCCCAGAACAGCTCGGCCGAATCGACCAGTTGCCGGAGCGTGCCCATGCGCGAGTTGCGGCTGAGGGCTGGCGTGGCATCCACGCGCACCCAGCCTTCGCGACCGAGGTAGGCCTCGATCCACGAGTGGGCGCGGTTTTCCCTGACCGTGATGGCCTGGCGCAGATCGTTCCATTCCCCGCCGAGAAAACCATTCACGTAGCGCGTGGGCACGCCACCCGTGCGCAAGAGGATGGCCGCGGCCGAGGCGAAGTACTCGCAATGGCCGTCTTTCTCGGCGAAAAGGAAATCTTCCAGCGGATCGGCGATGCGTTCGTCGCGCTTCAGATTCGTGGTGTAGCCATGGGTCCGGCGCAGCCAGCCCACCACGGCCTGCACCTTGGCGGCGGGGGTTCGCTGGCCGGTCATGATTTCGCCAGCCAGGGCTGACACGCGCGTCGTCAGCGAGACTGGAACCCGCAAGTAGTTGTCGAACGTCGCGGGCGCCAGTTGTTCCGTGGCCAAGCTGACGCGTTCAGGGTGCGCGCGGTCGGTCTGGCGCGAGTAGACGCGATAGCGGGCGCCGAGAAACTCGGTCATGGCTTGGCGCCTGTCGTAGGGATTGCCCGGATTCACGCGGAACATGCGTAGCGAGACCTCGTCGGACCAGCGTGCCTCCAGGTCGACGGCCGTGAACGCACCGGCGGGCGGCGGGGGGATCTCGAACAGCACCGGGCGGTCGAGCGCGAAGGCCACGGGATGCGACAGCGCGACGATTTCGATGGTCTGTTCGATGGCACCGCCTATGGATGCCCGCCAGCCGCGCGGCGGATTGACCTCGAACGGGTCGGTGAGAAGGTAGCCCCGGCTAAGCTCGATGGGCGACTGAAACGAGGCCAGCTGGGTGCGCGTTTTCTCGTCGCGCGAACGCAGCCATTCTCCTTTGTCGTAGGTATCGTAAACGGTGCCGCGCCAGTAGAGAGACGAGATGACCCGATGGCGGGCGGTTTCGTCGGCGATGGCCGCGAGGGCCGGCACCTGCGCGCGCAGAACGACGGTTTGGTTGTCGGTGGAGATCACGCCGTGCATGCCCAGCTTGACCTCGTCGGTGAATCCAGCCACGCCGACCGGCCGGCGGACGCCGCCCAGGATGAAACCCAGGCCCACGCGCGGCACCAAGGCGAAGACCAGCGACGATCCCAGAAGCACCAGCAAGGCCACCGCGCCCGTGCTGGCGAAGAAGGCCGATCCAACCACCCGGCGCGAGTTGAGCACGCGGGTGGCCGTGACTTGCTCGGCCTTCGATTCGCTGGCGTGGCGAACGATGTAGTTCTCTTCGATTTCGCGGCGCAGGTGGAAGAGCACCAAGGTCCAGGTGGCAAGCAGGACGTAGAAGCCAAAACCCACGATGAAGACCACGCTGGTGGCAAGCCAGGCGGCGGCCAACATCACCAGGAATGACAGAATGTAGACCTGCAGGTAGTCGCGGTTGGAGCGTCGCTGGCCTAGCTTGAGCACGAGCAGGAAGAGCACGAAGTCGAGGAAAGGCAGAAGGTCCACGTCGGGAAAACTGCGCGCGACTTGAAAGACCGAGGCCGCCAGAAGGATCAGGGTGACCACGTTGAACAACACCGTTGCCCGGCCGAGGAGTTGGCCGAGTCGCGTTTCCGGATCCCCGTACCAAGACAGCGCGGAGAAAAGAACCACCAGCACCAAGGTGAAGACCGACAGCACGTTCGAGGTGGCCAGCGTGAACACGGCGGTGGCGGCCAGCAGGTAGGTGGCCAGCTTGTGCACCAGGCGAAACCTCACGAGATCCTCCGCATCGCCACGCCTGTGCCGCTCGGGCCTATCTCGATGTGCGGTTGGCCGGGCGCGGGAACGACGGTCAAGGTGGTCGCGCCAGGCCCGGCCCATGCGGGGCGTTCGCCCACGTTCTGACTGTTGGCGGCCGGCTCGACCAGGGCCAGCGCACGCAGAATCTGGCCACCTTGGGATCCGCTGGCCTCGGGCGCGATGCCGAAGGCCCCAGCCACCAGCCCCACGCGAAGCCCGCGCCGGATCAGCACCAGCGCCAGCGATGCTGCATAGGAGACGGCGGTTTCGAAGGCAAGGCTGGCGTCGGGTTCGACGGCGGTCTCGAGCACGACCACGACCGTGCGCCCGGCCTCCTCCTCGAACTCGCGCACGAAGGGGCGACCACGGCGCGCGGAGGTGCGCCAGTGGATGCTGCTCGGGTCGTCGCCGGGGCGCAGCTCGCGCAGCCCGTGAAACTCGCCGCTGCGCGCACGGGTCGCGCTTTGCTTCTCGCCCAGGCGCGAGAGTCCGGTGCGCAGGGTCAGGTCGGAAACCGGAATCAGCGCCGGGTACACCAAGAGCTCGGCCGGCGATTCCACGTCGAGCGATCGGCGCAGAAGCCCGAAGGGAAAGCGTGTGGACAGGCGCAGGCCGGTTAGGCGGTGGATTCCGCGTCGGGCCAGGGTCCGCCGGTACGAGGTTTCCTGTCGACGATGGGCCGGGATCTTGAGGAAGAAGCAGCGCCGGTCCACGGGATTGCGGTCGGCGGAAAGATCTTCGACCTCGAGTGAAAAGGTGGCAATTTTGCTCTTCCGGTTGCGCACGGCGATGCCCATCAGGAAGGGACTCCCGGCATAGATGGCGTGGGGCAGCTGCCGGTAGGCCTCTAGCCGACGCATCGACGCCTCGGCCAGCACGCCGTTGGCGACGAGCAAGCACAGCAGCATGCCGAAGACGAGGAAGAGCAGGTTGATACCGCCGTTTACGGCGGCGAAGCCGAGCACCAGGGTGGCGCCGATGAACCACTTGCCCTCGCGGGTCAGCTTGAACTTGCGCGGCGGCCGAAACCAGCGTTTGAAACGGGCACGCAGGTTTGCCATGTCGATGTCGGCCTAACCTAGCCTGGGATCGGTACGCGGCCGAGCACCTCGGTGACGATGCGTTCTGCCTCGTCGCGTGCGCGGCCGGTCGAATCGAGTTGATTGGCCAAAACCAGTCGGTGGGCTAGGGCGGGCAGGGCCAGCGCCTTGAGATCGTCGGGCAGCACGTAGCTGCGTCCTGCGGCCAGGGCCGCGGCCCTGGCCAGATTGCGCCAGGAAAGCTCGCCGCGCGGGGAGATGCCGAGCGAGAGGAAGGGCGAGCGCCGCGTTTCGTGCGCGACCTCGACAATGTAGCCCGCCAGCTCGGACGAAAGATGCACCTGCGCCGCGGCTTCCTGAAGCGCGACGATCTCGCCCAGCGACACGACGGCCTGGATCTTGGCCAGGGCTTCCTCGGTCAGCGCGGGAGCTTCGAGCAAAAGTGCTCGCTCGACCTCGGCCGACGGGTAGTCGAGCCGGATGCGCAAGGCGAAGCGGTCCATCTGCGACTCGGGCAAGGGGTAGGTGCCGTAGTGCTCCTCCGGATTCTGCGTGGCCACGACGAGAAACGGTTGCTCCAGCAGATGGCCGACGCCGTCGACCGTAACTTGGTTGTCGTTCATTGCCTCCAGCAGGGCGCTTTGCGTGCGTGGCGTGGTGCGATTGATTTCGTCGGCCAGTACGACGTTGGCGAAAAGCGGACCGGGCTTGAATTCGAACTTGCCCGTTGCGCCCACCAGGACCGAGACGCCGATGATGTCCGACGGCAGAAGATCGCTGGTGAATTGGATGCGGTGGAAGGTGCCGCCGATGGAAGCGGCCAGGGCGCGCGCCAGGGTGGTCTTGCCCACGCCGGGCACGTCCTCGACAAGCAGGTGACCGCGGGCCAAGAGCGCGAGGACGCAGTTGCGAATGGCCTCCGGCTTACCCCGGATGACGCGCGCAACATTGCGCTCCAGCCGGTCGATGGACTCGGCCACGCTCTTCACCTGCTCGGCCGCCATAAGTCGGCTCATCCGGCTAATCATACAACGTCAAAGCCCGCCGTGACGGAGGTTTTGGCGGATGACTCTAGACGTGTCCATAGATGGACCCGTCTAGAAGGTTCTTTAGGGGAGGGCCGCTGCCCTCCCCTCGTCCGCGAAGTGAATTCGCGGACTTCACCTCACCTGCGACCTCGCGAATGACAATCCGCAAGCTCAAAAGGGATCGACAACCTGCGCGAGCTGCCACAACTCCAAGAACTTCCCACGCACCCATGGGTGAAGGTCGTCCGCCACGCTCGCCGGCAGACTCGCGCTCTTGATGAGCTCCTGGACATCCACGAGATCCTTGCCCCGGTGGGCAGCAACCATGCCCGAGGCCAGCTTCAGCTCGATAAAACGCGCCATGGGCAACAGGGAGAAGCTCTCCCCGCGTAGGGCCACCGTTTCCGGATCGGGGAAGGCGATGGGTTTGGGCTTGTCATCGCCGGGAAAGCGGCCTGTGCTCAGCACATTGATGTTCACGCCGTGCAATGTATCGAGAAGCTTGCCCGTCCCGGGAGCTCGTTCTGCGTAGCCGTTGCCAAGGTACCTGCGTTTGAATTCGGAAAGATGCTCCTCGCGCATGACGAGATCCACATCGACCGTGACCCGCTTGTGGCCGTACTCGTTGAGTGCGAACGCGCCGATGATGGCGTACGGCAATTCCTCTGCTTCCAAAATGGAGGCGAGCCGGTAGAGCGCGAGTTGCGCGTCTGCTTGTCCCATGAAGAACCTCCCGCAGTAGTCAGCTCCCTCGACAAACCGGGCCTCCGCCTGCGCCGAAAGCCTCCCGGCCCCCCAGGACGTAGGGAGAACGGGTGTCGATGGGCGTGCGAGGAAGGTCACCAGCTGGAGGATACCACGGCCCCGGCGAGGGACTGCTGCATCCGCGGGCCGGCTGGCGTCGATCGCCCGCCCTACCTAATGTCTACTGCCAATGTCTACTGCGCCGCCTTGACCTTCTTGATCTCGGCGATGAGTGACGGCAGCGACGATTCCCAGGTGGCCACTAGGCCGTAGTCGGCGACCTGGAAGATCGGGGCTTCAGCATCTTTGTTGATGGCCACGATCACCTTGGAGCTCTTCATGCCGGCTAGGTGCTGGATAGCGCCCGAGAGGGCGACGGCGAAGTAGAGCTCGGGGGCCACGACCTTACCGGTCTGGCCGACCTGCAGGTCGTTGGGCACCATGCCTGCGTCGCAGGCCGCGCGGCTGGCGCCGAGCGCGCCGCCGAGCAGATCGGTCAGCTCTTCCAGTACCTTGAAGTTGGCGCCTTCCTTCATGCCGCGACCCCCGGACACGACCACCTTGGCTTCGGCCAAATCGGGACGCGCGCTCTTGGTCGCGTGCAGGGCCACGAATTCGCTGCCCAAGGCATCGACGGCGCCAACAACTTTGCTCTCCACGGTACCAGCGCTTGCGGCCGGGGCAGCGGGGACGAACTCGGTCTGGCGCGCGGTGCACACCACGATGGCCGTTGTCACCTCGACGTCGGTGAGGGCGTTGCCGGCATAGGTCGGGCGGCGGAAAGACTTGCCGCCGAGCACAGCGACCACATCGCTGGCCATGCCCGCGCCGAGTAGAGCCGCTGCACGGGGCAGAATGTCCTTGCCCGTCGAGGTCGCCGAGGCAACCAGCGCCGTGGCGCCGATTTCCTTGCTCGCGGCCGCGAGCAGCGGCGCCCAGGTTTCGGCCAGGGCCGCCGAGAGGGCGGGGCTATCGTAGCACAGCACCTTGTCGACGAAGCGGGCTGCATCCGAGGCGGCGGCGGCCACGCCAGCGCCGATGACCACTCCGACGACTGGGCCGCCGTGGTGCTTGGCCAGTGCGCGCGCCGCGGTCACCGCGGGCAGCGACGACGAGCGCAGATTGGACGACGTGGTTTCGAGAAGAACGAGCGTTGCGGACATCAGATCACCTTTGCTTCCGTGTGCAGCTTGGAAACCAATTCCTCGACTGAGGCCACCTTGATGCCGGCCTTGCGCGAAGGCGGGTTCTCGTGACCCAGGGTCTTGACCACGATGCCGCCAGCGACAGCGAGCGACTCGGCGGTGATTTCCTTCAATTCCTTTTTCTTCGCGGCCATGATGCCCTTGAGCGAGGCCAGGCGCTGGGTGTCTTCCCATTCGGCTTCGGGGCCCGAGAGCGCTTCGTTGCGCACGGCCTTCTTGCCGATGATGCGCAGATCGACGGTGGCGACGCTGGGCAGGCGCACGCGGCGCTCTTCCACGCCGGTGTCTACCTCGCGCGAAACCGTGGCCGACTTGCCGTCGGCCGCCAGGGTGATGGCGGAAAGGAACGTGGCTTGCGGCCAACCGAGGTAGCCGGCGAGCAACTGCCCAACTTGGTTGTCGTCGCCGTCGACGGCCTGCTTGCCCATGATCACCAGGTCGGGCTTCTCGGATTCCACCAATGCCTTCAAGGTCCTCGCCACCAGATCCGCGTCCAGGGCCGTATCGTCGCCGGCAATCAGGATGCCGCGATCCGCGCCCATCGCTAGCAGCTGCCTGAGCTGGGTCGACGTGTCCTTGGGACCGATGCTGACCACGATCACTTCACCCGAGCGCTCGCCGCCCTTGCTCTTCTCGGTCAGGCGCAGCGCAGTTTCCACCGCATACTCGTCGAACGGATTCACCTGCCAGGTGGTGCCGTCAAGGATGACCGCGCCGCCTGCGATCTTCAACTTCAGCTCGGGATTGGGAACGCGTTTACAGGATACAAGAATCTTCACGCAAACCTCCTTCGGGGTTGGTTCTCTTTCGGGCTCGAAACTACGGCGTGGTTGTCTGCAGCGCCTCTTCCAGGTGGGCGAGGATTCGGTCGTTCGTGTCGACCAGCCACACGGTGGACGGGTGCGGCTGCCTGTGCGCGCGCAGCTCGTTGACCATGGCGCGCGCGGCATCCGCCGGATCGGCGCCACCCAGGCCCGTGCCCAGGCCAGGAATGGCGATGACGTCGAAGCCGCGCTGACTGGCGGCGAGGAGCGCGGCGCGGGTGGCGCGACGAACACTCTCGATGGCGACCTTCAAGCCCGGTTCTTCCATGGTAGGGGCGTGGATGATGTATTTCGCCCACAGCGTGCCGGCATTGGTCACCACGGCGGCGCCGACCGCGATGGGCGCCAGGGACATGGCCTCGCGCTGGATCAGCGGGCCCCCTTTGCGCGAGAGGGCCGCGGCCACACCCCCGCCCATGATGCCGAGCGAATTCGCGGGGCTGACCACGGCATCGACGGCCATCTCTGTAATGTCGGACTTCGCGAGGTGAATTTGCATAGACTTGTAGGCCGTCCTGCTGAGCAGCCGGGCCACCGTAGCATCAAGCTCGTACGACCTTCAAGGGCCAGTCTAGTATGGAGCCCCAATGTGGCGGGTCGCCAGCGCCAATAGAATCGTCGCGTAACGATCATCCTCGGAGACGCAGCGCGCCTTCCAGGATTTCGAACCTGGCGGGTAGGCGTCCCGGGGTTTCCCCATCGATTTCTACGGGAATATCTGCTTGCGGATCGGCTGGCGCCAGCCGCAAACGCCGACAGCGCACGGAGCGAACCTCTTTCATGGATAGGTGATTGCCCGAATAGATGCGATGGATCTTGGCCAGGACTTGCAGTCGCCCAAGGTCGCCCACGGTGACGAAATCGAAGTGACCGTCGTCGAGGACGGCCTCGGGACAGATCTTCATGCCCCCGCCGAAAAACCGACCGTTGCCGACGGCAGCGAGCAGCAGGGTCATGCGGCGCGCATCGCCATCGTCGACCGAGACCGTGACCTCGGCGTTGTCGTAGGTCAGAAGCGAGCTCACCACGGCGGAGAGGAACGAGACCCTGCCACCGAGCCGTTTGGAGCCTCGATTGGCTCGTTCGGCCACGACGCTGGAAAACCCAACGGAGGTCACGTTCACAAAATGGCGCGAGGCCTCGCTGCCGTCATGGGTCACGAAGGTGACCCGGCCCACGTCCACGCTGCGCGGCTTGCTTTTGCGCACGTGTTCAGCGGCACTGAAGAGCTCGTTTTCGATGCCGAGGCTACGGCGAAAATCACCACCGGTTCCACGTGGAATGATGCCCATCTCGGCGCCGCATCCGGCAGCCACCAGGCCGTCGGCCACCTCGGAAATCGTTCCGTCGCCACCCAGGGCCACGACCAGCTTGCGCCCCTTCTTGGCTTCCTCGTGGGCGAGGGTGCGCGCGTGCCCCGGCGCCTCGGTGAAGCGCGTATCGAAAACGCCAAGCCCGTCGGAGATCGCGCCGACCACGCCGGCCCAGCGTTTTTCGCTGAGCCCACCACCCGAGCGCGGGTTGACGATGACGACCGGTTTTTCCACGGTACGGGAAAATAGCACATGGGGAAATCGGGGGGCGCGCGCTGCGCGGCACTGGCGAGGCGCGGGGTCGCAGCGCGAATCGATCCAAGCAAGGGGCGAACCTGGTGAATGCCCCGACATTTCTGGACCTGGTCAATTGAAGCCGACGTCACGGTTTCCGCACTTGTCTTGTTGAATCTAGGCGCCTATGTGGATATGGTCCGGCGCAACGGGGAATGGGAAGCATGCAAAATAGTTGGAAGAGATTATTGGTCGTCGCGGCCGCCGCGGCAGCGTTGTCGGTGATGGGGGGCGCGCGCTCGACGGCGCGCGCGGAAGAGCACAAACCCAATGCTTGCGGGTGCTACCAGAACACGGCCGGCGTCTGCATCTGCGGCAGACCGAGCAAGTGCGGCTGCCCGGAAGAGTGCGAGCCCAAGGGCTGCGCCGAAAAGCGGCAGAAGGAACTGGATAAGGAAATCCAAGCCGAGACCAAGAAGGCGGAAGAGGCCGACAAGAAACGACGCGAGGAAGAGGCCGCTAGGGCCAAAGCCGCCGAGGCCAAGGCCGCCGAGGAGCAAGCCGCCAAGGAGTGGCAGGACGACGGCACCACGGCCGCGGAAGAAACCGCACCGCCCGCTTCCAAGGACACGGTCAAGAAGGCCAAAGACAACAAAGACAACAGGGACAAGAAGGAAGACAAGAAAGGGGCGGCCAAGAAGGAGGCGGCAAAGCAAGAGGCAAAGCAAGAGGCCAAACAAGAGGCCAAACAAGAGGCCAAACAAGAGACCAAGTAGCTCCCTTCAGCGCGGTTCGCATGGCACGTCCCAAAGCCGGACGTGACGAACGCAGATCATCGGGTAAACTGCGCGGCCCATGGCTCATCAGTATATCTTCACGATGCAGGATCTCCGGCGCGTTCACCCGCCGAACAAGGAGGTCCTGAAAGGCATTTATCTGTCCTTTTTCCCGGGCGCCAAGATTGGCGTCATCGGCGGCAACGGCGCCGGCAAGTCGACGCTTCTGCGCATCATGGCCGGCGTGGACAAGGACTTCTTCGGCGAGGCGCGGCCAGCCGATGGCATCACCGTCGGGTACCTGGCGCAAGAGCCGCAGCTCGACGCGAGCAAGGATGTGCTCGGCAACGTCGAGGAGGCGGTGGCAGGCACCAAGAAGCTGCTGGCGCGCTTCGACGAAGTGAACTTGCGCCTCGGCGAAGACATCACGCCCGAGGAAATGGACAAACTGCTGGAAGAGCAGGCCAAGCTTCAGGACGCCATCGAGGCGGCCAAGGGTTGGGACCTCGACCGGACGCTGGAAATCGCCATGGACGCCTTGCGCTTGCCACCGGGCGACGCGGAGGTGGCCAAACTGTCCGGCGGCGAGCGGCGCCGCGTGGCTTTGTGCAAGATTCTCCTCCAGCGACCCGATTTGCTCCTGCTCGACGAGCCCACCAACCATCTCGATGCCGAAAGCGTCGCGTGGCTCGAACACCATCTGCAGGAATACCCGGGCACCATCGTGGCCATCACCCACGACCGCTACTTCCTCGACAACGTGGCGGGTTGGATTCTCGAGCTCGATCGCGGCGAAGGCATCCCCTGGCAGGGTAACTATTCTTCGTGGCTCGACCAGAAGCGCAAGCGGCTGGCAGGCGAAGAAAAGGCCGAGTCGGCGCGTCAGCGCACGCTGGCCCGTGAGCTCGAATGGGTGCGCGCCTCGCCGCGCGCCCGCCAGGCCAAGTCCAAGGCGCGTCTGGCCGCCTACGAGGAGTTGCTCGCCGAGGAATCGCAGAAGCGCGAGGACACCGTAGAGATCAGCATTCCACCCGGACCGCGTTTGGGCGATCTGGTGGTCAAGGCCGAGAACCTGTGCAAAGGCTACGGCGAGCGCGAGCTCATCGAGAACCTCAATTTCAACCTGCCCCGCGGTGGCATCGTCGGTGTCGTCGGCGCCAATGGCGCGGGCAAGACCACGCTCTTTCGCATGATAGTTGGCCAGGAAAAGCCCGACAGCGGTTCGCTGCGTATCGGTGACTCGGTCAAGCTGGCCTACGTCGATCAATCGCGCGATGCCTTGCAAGGCGACAACAGCGTGTTTCAAGAAATCGCGCAGGGCGCAGAGTTCTTCGAGATCGGCAAGCGCACCATCAACGTGCGCGCCTATGTCTCCGGTTTCGGCTTCAGGGGCCCCGATCAGCAGAAGCGGCTCAAGGACCTGTCCGGCGGCGAGCGCAACCGCGTTCACTTGGCCAAGCTCCTACGCAGCGCTGGCAACGTCCTCCTGCTCGATGAACCGACCAACGATCTCGACGTGGACACCTTGCGAGCCTTGGAGGACTCTCTGCTGTCGTTCCCAGGTTGCGCCGTGGTCATCAGCCACGACCGCTGGTTTCTCGACCGCATCGCCACCCACATGTTGGCCTTCGAGGGCGACAGCCAGGTGGTCTGGTTCGAGGGCAACTACCAAGACTACGAGGCGGACCGTCGCCGCCGCCTCGGCGCCGAAGCCGCCCAACCCCACCGCCTCAAGTACAGGAAGCTGATTCACTAGGGTTTCGGAACCCTTTCAGGGTTCCCATTTAGAAGCAAACCCGATACCCTGATTCGGCCATGATCTCGTACTCCGATTTCGAGTTCGCAATCGCACGATGGAAGTCTCGCGCGGCAGGTGCTTCGCAACCGGCCGTGGCGATTGCTTCCGGCACCGTGGCGGCTGAGGTGCCGGTTGCCACCGCGCCCGAAGATCCCGCGCAGACCGCCAGTCAGGAATCGGGCGTTGTCGCAGGCCGCGCGGCAACCCCGGTCTCGGGCAATATCTTGCTCGGCGACGCCTTGTTAGATGCTCCTCCGACCCAAGAATCCGACCCGGAGTAGCTTCACACCGACGACCAGTGACTCGAAAGCGAGTCCCGCGTTTCTAGAAGTAGGCGCGTGCGCCCAGTCCGATGTCGACGTCGAAGGCCAAGGGTGGAAAAATCCACAACCCCGGGGCGATTTCCAGGTAGGCCTCCAACCAACCCGGCCGTCGGAAGGTCAGGTCGAGTCCCACGGGAACTCGGGCGAAAACGGCCACGTCGTGCCGCCCATTGCTGTTGTAGTAGTAGTCCCCGAAGGCCATGCGGCCCCCGGCGCCCACGTGCCAGTCGAGCCTGACGGTTGTGTCGACGATGGGCTCCTCGTACAGGTAGTCGAAGTGAACGCTGAAGAATTGGTTGACGGCGTTGCAGGCGTAGGGGCCATTGTTGTTGTAGCACCTGCCATAGCCCCAGAAGCCCACGCCAAAGTCGAGAGCGTTGTTTCGATCAAGAAAGAGCTTGCCGATGATGGCCGTCGGTTCGAGAAGTTGAACACCAAGGCCGAAGGTTCGAGATGTACCGACCTCAGTGGCTCGGGCCATGCCTGGACTGCCAGCCATGGCTGCGATGAGCAGAACTGAGAGGAGAATGACGCGTTTCATGGGACGCATACTATTCGATTCAGACAAATCTGGCCATTCGTGACCCGTCGCTGGTAGATCCACGGCCGACACCGTGGACCGAATCTATTATCAGCGCGTGTTGCTTCTTGTCGCCGCCGTGGCGGGCGGGCCTTCCTGCCAGGGCAAGGCGACACCTTCCTCGAAAGCAGCCACGCCATCCGAGCCGCCGCCTGTGCCCGCCTCTCGTCCCGCTGCTCCCGCGCCGTCCGCGACCCTGCCACCCAAGCCCGACGACGATGCGTTGCCCGAGGCGTCTGGCAGGCTCGCGTCCGAGCGCCGAGCGATTCAAGTGGTGGCTGGCAAGGAACGCGTGGTCGACGCCGACCTGGCTTCCGACAAAGGGCTGACCATCGTCGACCTGTCCGACGATTTCGCGCCCTTCATCTTTCAGGACGGCAAAGCCGCCGACGGCGCACCCTTGCCCAACCGCTATCGAGCCGTGTTCGTGGGGCTGGCCAATGATCGCACCGACGGTGACGGAGAACCGCTGCCGCCCGGCGAGCGCAACTACCTCGAGCTCTACGGCGTGCCGCCCTCGCTGTCGGTCATGCGCAAACGCTTTCTCGAAGATGGCGCGCGTACATGCGAGAGCACGGTGGACACGGCCAAATTGCTGGCCGTGGATAGCATCGGAACCTGGGGCAAGACCACCGAGAAGAAGGAAAGTGCCAAGCACCATTTTCGCGGCATGCGACTCGATACCGCGCTGAAGAAGGCGGGCGCGTCCACGCTCGAAGAGCTGGCCACCAAAGACAACCGCTACGCCCGCGAAGTGAAGGAGCATCTGCGCACGGAGGCCGAGCGCGCAGCCTTTGCGGAAGTGGAGAAGCGCCTGATCTGCGAAGGCCTGCTCGACGCCAGCAAGCACAAGGAGGGATCCTACGACGGTCCCATGCGCAACGCGGCCCTGGATTTCCAGCAGAAGAACGCTGTGTTCGCGCAAGCCGATCTCACGCGCGGAACCCTGGAGGCCATGGCGCGTCCGCTGTTGCAAAATGATTTTCTAGCCCTGCGCCGGGTGCTGGCCGAGCGGGCGGCGCACGCCGGTCGCATCATCGAGGATGGCAGCGCTATCGAAGCCATGCCGCCGGCCACGCGCAACCGCCCGCGCAAACAACCCACCTACAAGAACAAGGTGGGAGAAGACGTGCCGGTTCCCGATTTGGTGGGTCAGGCAACCGATGCCACCATGGTGCGCCTTGGTCTGACCACACCCGAGGACGCGCTGGCGTTTTTCCGCCGTCACCCCGAAAGCGATTTCCGATCTCTGCGCGCGGCCGTGCGCTTTCCTGCTTTGCCCGAATACTACGGCCCCCACATGGATCTGGTGGCCGAGATCGATCGCGGCGACGTTTGGTACGACTTCCCCTTCAACGACAAGGGCGACCGCACGCCGCAACCACGCGACCGGTTTCCGTCGTTCACGCTGTTCGTGAAGTGGCGCGGAGAAAAGGTCCCGCTCGCCAATTGGCGCACCACCATCGGCGGCTGGCGAACCGAGGTAGCCTCGGACGGTGAGGAATACTATCGCTACAAAGACTCCGACGTGGGGGCGCGCGTATGGCGGCACATCGTGGCCGCGCCGGTGTGGCTGCCGCCGACTTCGGCGCCCATCGGCGCCATGGTCAAGACCAAGTACGTGGCGGGTGCCTATCCCAAAGTGGTGAACTACGACGAGACCGGCCCCGGCTATCTGTCGGCCTACGGTCTCGTGGCCGGGATTCACGAACAACTGCGCCGCCACGGCGACCAGCTGGCGTTCTTCGACAACGGCATCCGCACCCACGGCTCGTTCGACTACCTGTCGTTGCGTGGTCGCTTTTCGCACGGCTGTCATCGCCTCTACAACAACCTGGCGGTGCGATTGTTCTCGTTCGTGCTCGGGCACCGCAAGGCGAAGGTGCTGGGACCCATGGCGCTCGGTTTCCGTCGCACCTTCTATTGGGAAGGCGAGGTCTACGACATGCGCTTGCCCACGCGCGGCTTCTACTTTCAGCTCGAACCACCGCTGCCCATCGAAACCCTGAAGGGGAGGGTCAAGGGCAAGCTCATGCAGCCCGTCACCGACTATGTGCGGAGGCCCGGTGTGAAGTACGGCGACGGCAAGCCTCCCGCGGCGTCGAGCGGACCCGAGAGCAAGGCCGGAGGTGGCCAGTGACCTCGCGCCGCGACCGGCTCATCGCTCTTGTCTTGCTGTGTGGCTGTTCGCGGTCCAGTCAGCCTCCCGCGCCGACTGCACCTGCCACGGTTCAGCCGCCGCCGACGGAAACAACCGCCAGGCCAAGTACGTTGGCGGCCCACGCGAAGGCGACGCCCGAGGTCAGTAAGGAGTCGCCCAAGGTCGATGGCGACGATCTCAAGACCGAGGAGCGCGAGGCCAATCCGTATTCCGAGACTGTGACGCTGAAGCTCAGTGTGACGCCACAGGTGAAAGCCCTGGTCACCTGGGGCGCCAAACAGATCGCGCGGCTGGCGCCTGGAAGCATCGATACGGAGATCAGTCGGACGCGCGGCAGCGGGCCGGTCGATCTGGAGGTCAAGGCCGAAGGGTTCATGCCCTATCACACGCGCCTTTACGCCGACCGCAACGACAAGGTCAGCGTTCGCCTCTATCGCGTCGAAGAGGCGCCAGGACTTCTTGGCTACAAGCGAAAAGACGACAAGAAGACACCCGAACAGAAGAAGTAGGGGGGCCGAGGCGGCTTGGTCCGCGAATTGCTTTGCTTGGTGAACACCCTGCCAAGGAGTCCACCGTGCAACGATCCATCGTGCAACTTCGTCCGTTTTTCATCACCGCCGACCGATTCTCGTCAGGCAGGGCCGAAATCGGTCACGGCGCTTGTGCACGAGGAGGGCGGCCGTGATCTCCGGCTACGCCATCATTCCCGACGGGCAGAACGCACCGTCCGCGCTCTTCATCGACCTTGAAGACGCCGTGGACTGGGGGCTTAGCACCTACGGCGGCGATGCATTTCGCATCCGCTATTTGGAAGTCGCCCAGGTCGAGACCGAAGACCGCGACGTCACGCGCCGCCCGATGTGAGGCGCAGCGAGCGCGGGCGAAAACGCGACAGCCTTGTCCTGATTGTGTCTTCCGCGTGGTGTTCCCTGAACCTCGCACAGGCGGTGCTCGCGGTGGTAGTCTGCCGGTCCAAGGCATGTCCGATTCGGAAACCGCACCCACGCAAATGGTGAAAGTCGCACGGGATCCCCTCGTCGACACCATCATCGGCGAGCGCTATCGCATCCTTGGCCGCATCGGCGAAGGCGGCATGGGGACGGTCTTCCGCGTCGAGCACACCTTGATGAAGAAGGTGCTGGCGCTCAAGCTCTTGCGCGCCGAGTTCAGCAATGTCCCGGACGCCGCGCGGCGCTTCGAACGCGAGGCGCAGTCGGCCAGCCGGCTCAGCCACCCAAACATCATAGCCGTGACTGACTTCGGCCATGGCGCTGCTGGCGAGCTGTTCCTGGTCATGGAGTTCGTGGCCGGCGAGCCACTGGCGGAAGTGCTCTTGCGCGAAAGGCGCCTAGAGCCCGCGCGTGCCTGTCACATCGCGGGACAGATCCTGCTCGCCCTCGAGCACGCGCACGCCGAAGGCGTCGTTCACCGCGACCTCAAGCCCGCCAACGTCATGCTGGTTCGGGATCCGGATCCGCGCAAACCCGAGACGGTCAAGATCCTGGATTTCGGTATCGCCAAGATGACCCAAGCCCAGGGCAACGACGAACCTCTTACGCGCGGGATGATGATTTTCGGAACGCCCGCCTATATGTCGCCCGAACAAGCCGCGGGGCAAGAGGCGGACAGCCGGGCCGATCTCTACTCGTGTGGCATCATCCTGTACGAGATGCTTGTCGGGCGGAAGCCCTTCGAGGATCCGGACTTGGTCAAGCTGCTCGGCATGCAGATCACGGTGGCGCCACCTCGTTTCGCCGAGGTCGCTGCCGACGCTCGCATTCCGCCGGCCCTCGAAACGGTGGTCATGCGCGTGCTGGAAAAGGAGCGCGACAGGCGTTACGCGAGCGCGACCGAGTTCCGCGAGGCCATCGAACATGCGTCCACGGATGCCGCGGAGTTGGGCGCGCGCTTTGCCGCCTCGTCGGTGCGCATGGGTTTCACCCTAGGCGCGAAGCTTTGGGCCAAGCGGCCCGTGGTCGTCACGGCCGGGCAGCGGACGTGGGCCCGCATTTGCGCGGTCAAGGGCAAGATCGACGAGCGTGCGCACCCGGTGCTCAAGTACTTGCCCGAAAAAACGCGGCGCTATGCATTGCCGGGCGTCGTCGTGATTTTTTTGCTGGTGCTGCTTTTCGCGCGCGGGGGCGGACGCAAAGGGGCGTCGCCCAAACTGGAGCCGCCCAAACCGAAACCCGTCGCCGCCGAGATGAAGTCGCCCATCAAACACATCGAAGAGACCATGGCCAAGGGGCTTCTGACCGAGGCGCGCGTGCTCCTCATGCAGCAGATATCTGCCCATCCCAGCGATGGACGCGTGCGCTACTTGCTTGGCAATCTGGAATTCGCCGACAAGAATCCCAGCGCCGGCTTGCAGGCCTACGAGGAGGCGTTGCGTTTCGATCCGGGCCTTCGCGCCGACGCGGCCCTGCTGGTGAATATCCGGTCCGAGGTCAACGACAGGAAACTCGGTTCCGTTGCCCTGGACATGCTGATCAAGCAGGTCGGCAAGCCCGCCGGCGACCTTCTGGCCGATATGGCGTCCGACGATCGGCGCGCAGAGTTCCGCAAGGCTGCACGCGAGGCGTGCGAGACCCTCGACTGCGGCAAGAAGGTCGACCGGGTGAATAGCTACGCCCTCGATCTTGCCCAGGGCAAGAGCTGCGAGGAGAAGCGCGAGGCCGTGCAGAAGCTAGGCGAAACCGGCGACTCCCGTGCCATCGAGCCGCTCAAACGGGCGCGCTCCGAGCGGCGCAGTCTCCTCGGTGGATTCCTAAGCGCGTCGGGGAATGGCTGCATCAGCAAAGACATCGACGCGGCGCTGACCGCCCTCGGTGCTCCGCCGCCACCTGCGCCGGCCAAACGGCGCCGACGCTAGTGTCGGACGGGCTCGCGGACCCGGCGAGCGGATTGGTCAGCCCACGAGACGTGGCGGTGGCGTCTCGGTGTGGGGATCGGCAAAAGGAACATTCGGTTCTTTGCCGGTGCGCAGGACCGAGTGTTTCACGCTGTAGGTGAAGTAGATGATGAGGCCGATGGCCATCCACACGAAGAGGCGGATGATGGTGTGTGGCTTGGCGTTGACGATCAGCCAAAGGCAGGTAATCACACCGCAGATGGGAACGAGATAGGCACCTCCCGGAACCTTGAACGACCTCGGGATGTCTGGGCGCCTAATACGCAGGAGCATCACACCGACACTAACCAAAAGGAACGCAAACAGGGTGCCGATGCTGGTCAGCTCGCCGAGGATGTCGATGGGCAAGACTCCGCCGGCCAGAGCGCACACGGCACCGGTTGCGATGGTCGTGACGTGCGGGGTGCCGAAACGCGGATGCACTTTGGCTGCGATCGGTGGCAGAAGCCCGTCGCGCGCCATGGAGAAGAAGATGCGCGGCTGGCCGAGTAGCAGCACCAACATGACGGACGAGAGGCCGGCAATGGCTCCGACCTCGACTGCCGATTCTAGCAGGTGCGAGCCGGTTGCGGCGGCGCCAAGCGCGATGGGGTAGGGCACCGACAGCTTGGTGTAGTGAACCACGCCGGTGAGAACAAGCGCGACCGCAATGTAGAGAACGGTGCAGATGGCGAGCGATCCGAGAATACCAATCGGAAGGTCCCGCTGCGGTTTCCTTGTCTCCTGCGCGGCGGTCGAAACGGCGTCGAAACCAATATATGCGAAGAATACCGTGGTCGCGCCCTGCATGATTCCGGAGATGCCGAACTTTCCGTAGACGCCAGTATTGGGCGGCACGAAGGGAACCCAGTTTTCGTGGCGGACAAAGGGTGCGGCGAAAGCGATGAACATAAGAACGACCGCGACCTTCACCAACACAATAATGCCGTTGAAGCGTGCCGACTCCTTGATGCCCACGACCAGGATGGCAGTCACGGCCAGCACGATGAACATCGCAGGTAGGTTGATGATGGCTCCGGTGCCTTGCAGATGTTGCGTGGTCTCGTTCCAGATGAAGGGCGCGCGCGTCCAGGTCGCCGAGAGCTCGTGGCCGGTCACGTTTTTCACGAACGCGCACACGTAGCCTGACCAACCCACGCTCACGGTGGCGGCGCCGACCAGGTATTCGAGAATCAAGTCCCAGCCGATGATCCATGCGATGAGCTCGCCCATGGTGGCGTAGGCGTAGGTGTACGCACTGCCAGCGATGGGAATCATAGATGCTATCTCGGCGTAGCACAGGCCCGCGAAAGCCGCGGCCACGGCAGCAACGGTGAAGGAGAGTGCGACGGCCGGCCCGGCGTTGGCCGCAGCGGCATGGCCGGTGAAGACGAAGATGCCGGTGCCGATGATGCCGCCGACACCGAGTAGGACGAGGTCGAACGCCGTCAGGGTGCGCTTGAGCCCATAGCCGTACTCGGCGTCCGAGCGCAGCTTGTCGACGGACTTGGTGGAAAAGAGTGGGTTCAATTCTTCTTCTCGCCGCGCGCGGAATGAAGCATGGCCAGTGCACTATAGGTTGCCACCGCGATCACCAGCCACAGAAGATATCCGACGGAGAGCTGGCGGACCACGTAGGCCGCCAGCAGAACACCCGGCACGCCCCCCAAGGCCAGGCCCAGGGCCGCCCGCGAGGCGTAGCTGCCGCGACCGATGAAGCGGATCCCGCTGGTTGGCATGATGAACGCGCAGGATCCCATCATGACCGGGAAGATGGCCTTGAGATCCATGCCCAGGAACCCAAACAAAATGAGGCTTGGCGCATAGGCGCCGATGCCCAGGTTCATGAGCGCGCCGAAGGCAAAATTGCCGACGAGCCCGGCGGCCATTCGCCAGCCGTGCAGGCCCAAGGTTTCGCCGCCGCTCGGCAACCAGTGCACGGCCTTGGCCAACATCAGCGCCGAGGCACCGAGAAGGGCCAGGCCCATGCCGATCTGAATCTTGCGTTTGGGCCAGGCGGAGACCACGCCTGCGCCTAGCCACGAACCCAAGATCGAGGCCGCGATGAGCGCGACCAGCGAGGGCATTTCCACCTGGATGATGGTGATGTAAATGACCGCCTGCGCGACCGTCGGCCACATGTGGCCCACCAGCAAGGTGCCTGGGATGCGGCGGTCAGGGACGAGGCGGAACAATTTGTAGATCGACGTCGTGGTCGCGTAGGAACCAATACCCAAGGTGTCGAAGAAATTGGTGATGAACCCAATTGCGGTCTGGGCCGGCGACGGCAAGCCAGGAAGAGTAGCGGAACTCTCCTCATCCTCGCTGGACGAGACGGGGAAGGCGGCCTGGGACTCGGCTTGCCTCCCTGCATCCCGTGCTGCCTGACCGCGTTTCCTCGCAATATCGCGGCCCCAAAGCGCGGTGAACACGGCTCCGAACCCAGCGAGCGCGATGAGCAGCAACGACCTGAGACCCAACATTCGCGCATGGTACACCGAGCCTTGTCGAGATTGACAACACCATTGAATCGCCAGGCCCGCAGCGATACTGGCAACCTCTCAAGTTATGCCAGGGTTTCCGCCGATGCTGTCTCCGTTGGGATCTTGCTGCCAATGGGTCATAGCGTAACGTGACAGGGAATCAACACGGCGAGTTCGACGACTTGAGCCCGGCTCTTGCGGGGATTCGCTCTGCGCTCTTGGTCGTCGACGATGACGAAGAGTTCATGCGCGCGTGCGTTCGCGTCCTCGAGGCCTGGGGTTACCAGGTGTGCCGGGCCACGTCGAGTGAAGCTGCGCTGCAGATAGCGGGCGAACATTCCTTCGACGCAATTCTTACCGACATCAATCTGCCCGGGGCCAGTGGACTCGATGTCTTGCGCGTGGTGCGCTGCCGCGACAAGGACGTTCCGGTCATTCTAATGACCGGGGGACCAGAGCTCGAAACCGCGCGGTTGGCCGTGGAGTGGGGCGCCCAAAGTTACCTCATCAAGCCACTCGCTATGCCACAACTGAAGGAAGTCCTTGAGCGGTCGATTCGTGCCTACCACCTGGCGCGGCGGCAGCGGCAGATCCTGGCGGTCAGTGATCGCCTTGCCCGCGAGACCGAAGCGCTGCGCGAACAATTCAACCGTGCCCTAGGTGGCCTGTGGATGGCTTTTCAACCCATTGTCTCGTACTCGCAGAAGACGGTGGTTGCGTACGAGGCGCTCATGCGCAGCAGCGATCCCACGCTGCATCTGCCCATCGATATTCTCAGCGTCGCCGAGTCGCTGGGGGAAGTTCACACCCTCGGCCACAAAACCCGCGGTCTTATCGCCGAGGTGATGGAACACCATCCCGACGTCCCGGGCGTCTTCATCAACCTTCACGTCCTGGATCTGCTCGACGAACAGCTTTACGCGCCGGACAACCCCCTGCGGGCGTTCGCCTCGCGCATCCATTTCGAGATCACCGAGCGCATGGCTATCGAGAAAATCCCCGACACGCACAATCGCATCGAGCGCCTGCGCAAGCTTGGCTACAAGATCGCCGTCGACGATCTGGGTGAGGGCTATTCCGGCCTGAACAGTTTCGCCGACTTGGAACCGGACGCCGTCAAGCTGGACATGTCGCTGATTCGCGGCATCGAACGCACACCGACCAAACGCAGAATGGTGCATGCTCTGGCCTCGTTGTGCCGCGAGCTGGGCACGCCTCTCGTGGCCGAAGGCGTGGAAACCCAAGCCGAGCTGGATATTTTGATCGACCTGGGCGCAGATTGGCTGCAAGGCTTCCTGTTTGCCCGCCCAGACTACCCGTTTCCAGTGCCGCGGATGTAGCCCGAATTCCGCATGATTCGGGCGGCAAACTGGGCCGTCTCGCGGGGCGAGAATTGTGTTGCGCCCCACGAACAGGAGACGTAAGAACAGGGCGCTTTCTGACCCCCAAAGCACTTCAAGGAAGGACCAAAGAAATGGCTCGCAAGACGGTGACAATCGACGGCAATGAAGCCGTTGCCTACATCGCGCATAAGACGAACGAAGTCTGCGCAATCTACCCCATCACACCCTCGTCCAACATGGGCGAATGGGCCGATGAGTGGTCGGCGCAGGGCCGGACGAATATCTGGGGAACAGTCCCGGCAGTCGTCGAAATGCAAAGCGAAGGCGGTGCGTCTGCTGCCACCCACGGCGCCCTCCAATCAGGGTCGCTGACCACCACCTTCACGGCTTCGCAGGGCCTCCTGCTCATGATCCCGACCATGTTCAAGGTCGCGGGCGAGCTGACCTCGACGGTCTTCCACGTGTCGGCGCGCACCGTCGCCACCCACGCGCTCTCCATCTTCGGCGACCACAGCGACATCATGTCCATCCGGTCCACGGGCTGGGGCCTCATCGGCTCAGGTTCGGTGCAAGAGGCCATGGACATGGCCCTCATCGCGCAAGCCTCGACGCTGGCGACGCGCTTGCCGTTCATTCACTTCTTTGACGGCTTCCGCACCTCGCACGAAGTGCAGAAGATCGAACAGCTCACCGACGACGACATCAAGGCTCTTGTCACGGACGAGTTGGTGGCCGCCCATCGCGCTCGCGCCATGTCGCCTGACCGGCCGTTTTTGCGCGGCACCGCGCAGAACCCCGACGTGTTCTTCCAGGCGCGCGAAAGCGGCAACAAGTTCTACGATGCCGCACCGGCTATCATCCAGGCGCAGATGGACAAGTTCGCCAAGCAGGTCGGCCGCGCTTACCACCTGTTCGACTACGTCGGCCCGGCCGACGCCGAGCGCGTGATCATCGTTATGGGCTCGGGCGCCGAGGTCACGCACGAGGGTGTGAACTACCTCAGCAGCAAGGGCGAGAAGGTCGGCGTGGTCAAGGTGCGCGTGTTCCGTCCGTGGTCGATGGAGCACCTCATCGCTGCTCTGCCCAAGTCGGTCAAAGCCATCGCGGTTCTCGATCGCACCAAAGAGCCAGGTGCTTCCGGCGAGCCGCTCTATCAGGATGTGATCACCGCCATCGCGGAAACCTCCTCGGCGGGCAAGCTGCCCTTCGCCATGCCGAAGATCATTGGTGGCCGCTACGGTCTGTCGTCGAAGGAATTCACCTCGGCGCACGTCAAGGCCGTGTTCGACGAGCTCAAGAAGCCGGCGCCCAAGAACCACTTCACCGTGGGCATCAACGACGACGTGACCCACACGTCCATCGACGTCGACTACACCTTCTCGACCGAGCCCGACAGCGTGAAACGCTGCCTGTTCTACGGACTTGGTTCGGACGGCACCGTCGGCGCCAACAAGAACTCAATCAAGATCATCGGCGAGGACCCGCAGTTCTACGCCCAGGGCTACTTCGTCTACGACTCGAAGAAGGCCGGCGCGGTCACTGTCTCGCACCTGCGCTTCGGGCCCGACGTGATCCGTTCCAGCTACCTGGTCACGCAGGCGCAGTTCCTGGCGTGCCACAACTGGTCGTTCCTCGAGCGCTACGACATGCTCCAGTACCTGCAGCCGGGCGGCGTCTTTCTGCTCAACAGCATCTACGGCCCGACCGAGGTCTGGGATCAGCTGCCCGTCGAGGTGCAGAAGCAAATCATCGACAAGAAGGCTCGCTTCTACGTCATCGACGCCTACAAAGTGGCGAAGGAAACCGGCATGGGTGCGCGTATCAACACCATTATGCAGACCTGCTTCTTCAATATCTCGGGCGTGCTTCCGCCCGACGTGGCCATCGACAAGATCAAGAAAGCCATCAAGAAGACCTACGAGCGCAAGGGCATGGACGTGGTGGAGAAGAACTTCCGCGCCGTCGACCAGACCATCGCCAACCTGATGGAAGTCAAGGTCCCCGCCGTGGCGTCGAGCAAGCTCAAGATGCCGCCCATCGTGGCCAAGGAAGCCCCGGACTTCGTGCACAAGGTGACTGCCGAGATCATCGCAGGCCGCGGCGACAAGCTGCCGGTCAGCGCCTTCCCGGTCGACGGCACCTTCCCCACCGACACCGCACGCTGGGAAAAGCGCAACATCGCGATGGAAATCCCGGTGTGGTACCCCGACCTGTGCATCCAGTGCAACAAGTGCACCTTGGTCTGCCCGCACGCCGCGATTCGTGCCAAGGTCGCGAATCCGAAGGCGCTTGAGAAGCAGCCCGCGACGCTCAAGTCGATGAAGTACAAGGGCAAGGAGTTCGACGGCCAGGCTTACATGATTCAAGTCGCGCCCGAGGACTGCACGGGCTGCACCCTGTGCGTGGAAGTTTGCCCGGGCAAGGACAAGAAGGAGCCCACCAAGCGCGCTCTCATGATGGCGCCGCAGATACCGTTGCGTGCGGCCGAGCGCGAGAACTATGCCTTCTTCCTCGACATTCCCGAGGTCGATCGCAGCCTGGTCAAGGTCGACACGGTCAAAGGCTCGCAGTTCCTGCAGCCGCTCTTCGAGTATTCGGGCGCCTGCTCGGGTTGCGGCGAAACGCCGTACTACAAGCTGCTCACCCAGCTCTTCGGCGACCGCGCCATCATCGCGAACGCAACGGGGTGCTCGTCGATCTACGGCGGCAACTTGCCCACCACGCCGTTCGCACAGAACAGCGATGGCCGCGGCCCAGCCTGGAACAACTCGCTCTTCGAAGACAACGCGGAGTTCGGTCTTGGCTATCGACTAACCATTGATCAGCAGAACGCGTACGCCAAGCTCCTGCTTGGCAGGTTGGGCGGCAAGTTGCCCGGCGAGCTCGTGACCGGGCTGCTCGAAGCCAACCAGGCCGACGAGGCGGGCATCAAAGCGCAACGCGGGCGTGTGGTGGCCCTCAAGCAGACGCTCGGCAAGCTCGGCGCTGACGCCGATGCCAAGAACCTGCTCACCGTGGCCGATATGCTGGTCAAGAAGAGCGTGTGGATCGTGGGTGGCGACGGCTGGGCTTACGACATCGGCTACGGAGGTCTCGACCACGTCATCGCCAGCGGGCGCAACGTGAACATCCTGGTGCTCGACACCGAGGTGTACTCGAACACCGGTGGCCAGTGCTCCAAGTCGACGCCGACGGGCGCGGTGGCCAAGTTCGCCGCCGCCGGCAAGCAGACGGGCAAGAAAGACCTTGGCCTCATGGCCATGGCTTACCGCAACGCCTACGTCGCCACCGTGGCCATGGGCTACAGCGACGTGCAGACGGTGCGCGCCTTCATCGAAGCCGAGGCCTACAACGGACCGTCGATCATCATCGCGTACAGCCACTGCATCGCCCACGGCATCGACATGGCCAAGGGCCTCGACCACCAAAATGCGGTCGTGGACAGCGGCGCCTGGACGCTCTACCGCTTCAACCCGGGGCTCTATGCCAAGGGCGAGAACCCGCTCAAGCTCGACTCCAAGCCCCCGAAGCACACCTACGAACAGTGGGCGATGACGGAGACGCGCTTCAAGTCGCTCACCCAGAGCAGCCCAGAGCGCGCCAAGGCGCTCATGCTGCAAGGTCAGCAGGAAGCCGTGGCGCGCGTGAAGTTCTACGAGGCGCTGGCCGCCAGTGGCTCGGTATCGCCCTTCTCGCCGCCGGAGCCGCCGAAGCCGGTGTCGTAACGCCCGAGCGCGCAGAGCAAGTCAGGGGGCGCAGAGGATTTCCTCTGTGCCCCTTTTCTTGTCTCCACGACCGCTGCTACTCCGCTTGCCCAAGCCGGCGCTTCTCTTCGATGCGGGCCATGGCTTGCTGGGCGGGCTGGCTCTTGCGATCGCCGCCGGCCGCCCATTGCGCCAGCACCTCCTCGCTCGCGGCGCGAACCTCAGGGCTTTTGTCGTAGACCGCGAAGTGCTGGAGGATAGCCGTGGATTCGGGCTCGCCGATGGCGGCCAAGGCCGAGATCAGGTTGACCTTTCCACGCGGCGCTGCTGTGTGCAGGGCGGTTTCAATCTGCGGAACAGCCCGCCGGCCAATTTTGCGCAGGCGATCGATGGCCGGACCAGGCAACTCCTCGCTCTTCTTGGCCAGCACATCAATGGCCGCTCCGATGTCGCGGTACGAGCGATCATCGCAGGCCGGCAGAACCAGCAGAGCAAGCGCGAACGGGAGCATCAGACGTCGCACGCTTCCAGCTCCTGTCTGTCGGCCAGGCGACGCGCGTGGCGCTCGCGGCACTTGGTTTCGGTCGCCACGGCGGGTTCGCGCAGGTCGCCGTTATGGCTGGCCTCGCGCTTTGACAACGCAGCAAAAAACGATTCGCCCAGATCAAGAAGCGCACCAGGATTGGTCTCGGCGAAACCGCGATGCCGCAACTCCGCGCCGCTGTGTAGACCGCGCGAGTACCAAGCCAGGGTCTTGCGCAGCTCGTGCAGAACCATCTTGGGGGACGCGTATTCGATCACAAGCTCGGCGTGGTGGCGCCAAACCGCGCGTCGTTCGGCTACGGTCGGGGGGTCGGGCAATGGTTGCCCTTCCTCGACGGCGCGGATGGCGCGGAACAGCCACGGATTGCCCCGCGCGGCGCGGCCGATCATCGCGGCGTCGCAACTGGTTTCGCGTTTCATGTCGAAATAGTCGGCCACGGATTGGATGTCGCCGTTGCCGACCACTGGGATCCGGCGCGGCAGGCATGCGCGCACGTCGGCGATGGGGGCCAGACGAACCGTGCCCGAAAAGCCCTGCGCGCGCGTACGACCGTGAACCGTCACCAGCGCGGCTCCGGCGTCGACCATCCGGCGCGCGAAGGCGACCGCGTTCAGCGAGAGATCGTCCCATCCGGCGCGGTGCTTGACCGTGACAGGGATACTGGACGGCAGAGCCGCACGCACGGCGCCGACGATGCTCGCCGCCAGGTTGGGCTCGCGCATGAGCGCGGAGCCGCACATCCCGGCGGTCACCTTGCGGGCAGGACAGCCCATGTTGATGTCGACGATGCTGGCGCCGATATCCGCCGCCATGCGCGCCGCTTGCGCGAGCACCTCTGGCTCGCGGCCGAAGACCTGCACCGCGAAACGCCGCCCGCCCAAGCTTGCCCACATGCGCCCCGTTGCTTTCACCGCGCCGCGGGTCAGCGCCTGGGCGGACAGAAACTCGGTGTACGTCAGCGCGGCGCCATGTTCTTCGCACACGGTGCGGAACGGCAGATCGGTCACTGCCTCCATGGGCGCCAGCAGCGCGCCTGAACCGATATCGACGTCGCCAATGCGCATGAGACACCAACCATAGCACGCGCGATTTTGTATAGTCGCCCCTGGCTGCAACCATGCGAACCGTAGGTCTTCTTATAGCGAGCAATCTTTTCATGACCGTGGCCTGGTATGGCCACCTGCGCTTCAAGGGCGTGGCACTGTGGAAGGTCGTGCTGGTCAGCTGGGGGATCGCGTTTTTTGAATACTGCCTGCAAGTCCCGGCCAATCGCTGGGGGCACGGCCAGTTCAGCGCCTACCAACTCAAAATCATCCAGGAAATCATCACGATCTTTGTCTTCGTCGGCTTCTCGGCGATATGGCTGGGTGAGGCACCACGCTGGAACCACATGGTTGCCTTCGTGCTCATCGTGGCCGCGGTCGGTTTTGCCTTCTTGCCTAGGGCCGCTTGATGCCGATTGGCTGTCATGGGCATCAACGCGACTGACGTGGAAACCCTGGGAGGGTTTCCATGCCTTCCCACGATGCTGCGCGGCCGGCTCAGCCGGCCGGCTTCGCACGCGACTGAAAGCTCGACGCGTCTCAAAATGCGACCCAAGGCAGCTTGAAACGAGCGCGAAACCTGCGGATAGGTTAATGTCCTACCCCCATGGGGTCAGGTAAGCCAATAGAGGACAAGGTACTAGGCAGTGCCGCCGCGGCGCTGGGGATCAAGTCGAGTGACGAGCTGGCCAAGCTCGATCAGAAGGGACTGTCGGGCTTCACCCAGAGGCAGCTTTTCGAGTGCGCCAAGCGCTTGCAACTGAAGGGCGTTTCCAAGCTCAGCAAAGACGAGCTTGCGGCCCGCGTTGCCGGGGATTTTGCCGCCCGCCGCGCTCCCGTGGCGCAAGAGCCCGCGGCCAAGAAGTCAAGGAAGACGCCCGCCGAGGGCGACCTGCCCGCGGTGGTCGAGAAGGCACCCCCGGCCGCTGGCGATGGGGCCGATTCGGCCTGGTCGCACAAATTCGAAGTGCGCGAGCACGCCAAGGACGAGTCGCCCGGAACCATTCCCTGGTCCTACAACTATGACCGCGTGACCGGCATGGCCGTGGATCCGGACCGCCTGTTCGTGTACTGGGAAGTCACCGACGATGCCATCGAACGTGCCCGCGCAAGTCTGGGCAAGGGCGGCAAGGATGCATGGCTGAACCTGCGCATCTACGACACCACCGATCGCATCTTCGATGGCACCAACGCCCATTCCTACTTCGACCATCGCGTAGAGCGCGGCGATCGGCACTGGTTTTTCCAAATCGGCAAGCCGTCCTCGTCGGCCTTCATCGACATTGGCCTGAAATCGAACGAGGGTTTCTTCGCCAAGATCGTCCGTTCGGGGCGCGTGGAGTTCTCGCGCCGCGAGCCGGCCGCGTGGGTCGAGCCCGAGTGGCTGAGCGTGCGCTCGATGATGGGGCCCATCGAACATGCTGGACGCGGTCCGCACGTTCGCAAGCAGGCGCCCGGCCTTGCCGCGGCCGCTCCTCCAGCCGCGCTCTCCGGCCAGGGTCCACGTCGCCACGTCGCGCTCTTGCCGTGGGAAGAATCCTTCACCGAGGGCGAGGGCGGTCGCAAGGAGGTCATCGAGTGGGAAGAGCACATGACCGACGGCACCACCGAGTTCCATCGCGAGATGACCTGGGAAAGCCCGGTCATGGTGTCGGCTTGGGAAGCGGGCCCGTTCAGCTTCCCGGTGGCCGCGCCCGAACCCGTGCGTGAGGACTTCGTCGGCCCCTCGCGCGTCTACCGCGTTGGCGGCCGCACGCACGTCGTACACGGACCCTGGCAGGTCGTGATCAAAGGTGTCGGTGCCCACCAAGGGCGCAGCGTCGTCGCGCGCTGGGAGATCTACCGCTCGTGGATCGCCGAGGAGACGGACGGATCACTGGGTGGTGAAATGAAGGAGCTCTCCATTCCGGGCAGTTCCGAGAAGCTGCTGGTGGGCGCGAGCGAGCGTCGTTGGCGCTACGCCAGCGAAATGCGTCTCGGCGGTGCTTCGGAGATCTTCTTCCTGGGCGCGAGCGAATACAAGGCCCGCGGGGCCAGCGAGCGTCTCTTCATGGGAGCCAGCCAGTACAAGATGCGAGGCGCGAGCGAGCGCCAGTACCTCGGCGGTAGCGAGGTGCGCATGCGTGGCGCCAGCGAGCAGCGACTGAGCGGTGGCAGCGAGTCGCGTCTGGGCGGCGCCAGCGAAAGGATGCTTGGCGGCGGCAGCGAGGGTCGGCTGGCCAGCGATCAGGAAGGAAGCACACCGCCGACCACGGACGCCGGCCACTATCCATCCCCAGATTCGTTCGGCAAAGAACCAGAGCACAAGGACTAGCCAACATGCCCACCGGATACTTCGCGCTGGTTTTGCACGCCCACCTTCCCTTCGTCCGGCACCCGGACGACCCGACGGTCATGGAGGAGCAGTGGCTTTACGAGGCCATCACGGGAACCTACCTGCCGCTGCTGCAGATGTTCGAAGGGTTGCAATCGGACCACGTTCCCTACCGCTGCACGGTTTCGCTGTCCGCACCGCTCATCGCGATGCTGACCGACGACCTGCTCAAGGTGCGCTACGCCGATCACCTGGACGATCTCATTCTGCTGGCCGAGAAAGAGCTCGACCGCACCAAGCACGAACCGCAGTACCACCGCCTGGCCGAGATGTACCACAACCGCTTCCAGAGCCTGCGCCACACCTGGCGCTGTCACGAAGGCAATCTGGTGGCGGCGTACCGCAAGCTGCAGGACACTGGCGGGCTGGAGGTCATCACCTCGACGGCGACGCACGGCTTTTTCCCTCTGCTCGACCGCAACTGGGCCGCCCTGCGCGCGCAGGTTCACGTCGCCGCCGACTACTACGAAAAGCACTTTGGCCGTCGTCCACCGGGCATGTGGCTGGGCGAATGCGGCTATGTGCCGGGCGTGGACGAACTTTTGCGCGAGGCCGCGGTTCGCTACTTCTTCGTGGACAGCCACTCCATCCTGTTCGCCGACCGGCCTCCGGTGTACGGCGTGTACGCGCCCATCTACTGCGCCACGGGCGTGGCCGCCTTCGGTCGCGACACCGAGTCGTCCGAGCAAGTTTGGAGCTCCAAGTTCGGTTACCCCGGCGATCCGCACTACCGGGATTTCTACCGGGACATCGGCTTCGATCTGCCCATCGAGTACATCGGTCCGCACATCCATCCCGAAGGCCACCGGATGTACACCGGCTTCAAATACCAGGCCATCACCCACGACAAGCTGCACGACAAGTGGGTCTATGATCCGGACGCCGCGCGCGGGAAAGCGGGGCTGCACGCCTCGCACTTCCGCGGCAACATGGAAAAGCAGGCCGAACGTCTGGCCGCGGGCATGGATCGTCCGCCCATCATCGTCAGCCCCTACGATGCCGAGCTGTACGGCCACTGGTGGTACGAGGGACCGATTTTCCTTTCCGATCTGTTCCGCCAGCTGCACTTCGATCAAAGCGTGGTTCAACCCATCACGCCCGGCGAGTATCTCGACCGGCACGCCACCAATCAGCTTGCCACGCCTTGTGCCTCGTCCTGGGGACTCAAGGGCTACTGCGAGCAGTGGCTGAACGAGAGCAATGCTTGGACGTGGCGGCACATCCACGCGGCCGGCGAACGCATGGTCGAACTGGCGCGCGGCCACTGGGGCGCCTCCAATCCCCTGACGGTGCGCGCCCTCAAACAGGCCGCCCGCGAGCTGATGCTCCTGCAGGCGAGCGACTGGACCTTTATTATGTCCACGGGAACAACAGTTCCCTACGCTACCCGACGATTCAATGAACACGTGATCCGCTTCTCCCGGCTTTACGACGATCTGAAGAAGGGACAGGTGGACGAGAAGTACCTGGCATCCGTTGAAGCACAAGACAACATCTTCCCGGACATCGACTACCGGATCTACGCGTCGTAGCGGCTCTGCGCGCACCCAGCGCGCCGAAAACGACACGCCCAGTAGCCCCAAGTTGAAAGTCGGTAGCAGTTCCACCAGCGGTAAGTCGGCCGAGGTGGCGAGATCCGTTCCCAAGTCCGCGGCCAAGGGCGTTGCGAAGACGGGGCCAGCCAAGTCGGGACAGCCACCCAGCGTCGCGCCGCCGCAGACCGTGGTGGCACCCGAGCAAGTCGTGGCCGTCTCCGCCGACCGCAGGCTGAAGGTTCTCTTTGTCGCCTCGGAAGTGGCGCCTTTCCGCAAGACCGGGGGGCTGGCGGACGTGGCCGGCGTGCTGCCGCGCAGTCTGCGCCAGCGCGGGATCGACATCCGCGTGGTGATGCCGCTCTACCAGGGCATCCAGTGGAGCGCGCTCGAGAAACTGGATGGCACCTTGTCCGTCCCCATGTACTACGGCAGCGCTCGGGCGGGGCTGCGCATGGGCGTGCTACCGGGCAGCGATCTGCCCATCTACTTCATCGAGTACAACCGATTCTTCGATCGCCCTCACCTGTATGGTCCGCCGGGGCAGGCCTATTCGGACAACCTCGAACGGTTCTCGTTCTTTTCGCGGGCCGCACTCGAGATGTGCAAGACCATCGGATTCATTCCCGATGTGATTCATGCCAACGACTGGCAGACCGCGCTGGTGCCTGTCTACGTCAACACGGTCGAGTGGGCGAAGCCGCTTCACGGCGCGGGCACGCTGTTCACGATTCACAACCTGGCCTACCAGGGCAATTTCGAGAGCGGGGCCATGTTCATCACCGGGCTCGGCCAGCATCACTTCAATTCGTCCGAGTTCGAGCACTTCGGCGACATGAACTTGATGAAGGCGGCCATCCGGCACGCGAATCTCCTGTCCACGGTCAGCCCCACCTACGCACGCGAGATCCAGACCTCGGGCTACGGCTTCGGGCTCGATGGTGAGCTGTCGCTACGCAGCCAATTCCTACGCGGCGTCCTCAATGGCATTGACACGAACGAGTGGAATCCGGCCACCGATCACCACATTGCCGCGCCTTTCAGCGTAGAAGACATGACTGCCAAGGCCGTGTGCAAGGCGTCCTTGCAGAAACAGCTGGGGCTGCCCGTGCGTCCGAACGTGCCGCTTTTCGGCGTGATTGGCCGACTCACGCCGCAAAAGGGATTCGACGTTCTGGCCCACGCCCTCGACAAGATCCTTTCGTGGAATCTCCAACTCGTGCTTCTGGGCAACGGCGACTCGGAAGCCGAGCACTTCTTCTCATACCTGGCGGCCAAACGCAGCGACAAGTTCCGAACCGTCATCGGCTTCGACGAAGGACTGGCGCACAGGATCGAAGCGGGCTCTGACTTATTGCTCATTCCCTCGCGCTACGAGCCGTGTGGCCTGGTCCAGATGTACGGCCAGCGCTACGGCACCTTGCCCATCGTGCGTGGAACCGGCGGGCTCCTCGACACGGTCGTGAACTACGATCAAGCGACAGGAGATGGGACCGGATTTATCTTCTGGGATCTGACCGCAGGCGCGCTCGCCGACACCGTTGGCTGGGCGCTGTCGACCTACTTCGAACGGCCGGCCCACATCGAGGCCATGCGCAAGCGGGCCATGCAGCAGGATTTCTCTTGGGATCGCGCCGCCGCAGCCTACGAGGGACTCTACCACGAGGCCTACCAGATTCGGCGGGGACACGCATTCCCATAGCGGATCCGGATTTTTCACCACAGAGGACACAGAGGGCACAGAGACGGATGGGGAAGAAGGGGCTGGGAGTTTTGGATCCGGACTACCCTATTCTTCGCAACCTCTGTGTCCTCTGTGTCCTCTGTGTTTGATTTCTTCGTGCTCAGTCAGCGTTGGGCTGCGGCTTTTTCGGCGGCGTGACGGCCGAGATCGGTGCCGGCGGCGAGGGTGGCGATTCGGGTCCACATCGCGCGCGCCTCACTGGCGCGGCCGAGGCCGGTCAAGGCCAGGGCGCGGTTGGCAAGCACGGCGGTGTCCTCGGGGGCGACGGTCAAGGCGCGATCGAGGAGGGGCAGGGCTTGTTCGAAACGACCGGCCGAGACGTCCAATGAGCCGACCCAGGCGGAGGCGGACAGCTCGTGTTCGCGTTCGAGACAGCCGGAAGGCGTGGCCAGGGCCGATCGGTAGGCGGCCATGACCCGGTCGCTTTTTCCGTTATCGAGATCGAAGTAGAGGTCGCCCAACCGGATTTGCCACTCGCACGCGGGCACGGGCGAGAGCACGGGCGGCGCGAGGAGTGGGCGAGTCATCGCGCCATTCTCGACGGTGAAGTCGAAGGTCGCGGGAATTTCCAAGGCTGCGATGAGCTCCTTCCAGCGCGCAAGCCGGCGCACGAATACACGGCTGTCCTTGGCGCGAAAGACCAGGGCCCAGCGTTCGGGATCCCAAAACGCTGCTCGGCGGTTGATGCCAGCGTAGTCGAGCAGCGCGCTCTCCACGCCGAGTCCGTCCATGGCCTGGCTCCATTCCTCGCGCGAGACGTCCATGCGGCCGAGCAGGAGGTGGAATGGGGTGGGGTAGGCGGGCAATCGCGGATCCACGAACACGCGATAGCGCGGATAACCCTGCCACAGCAGATAGGCGCCAGTCTCGAAATCGTTGTACATGCGTTCGCGCAGTCCGTGCTTCTCGACGAAGCGGATGGCGTCGTGGGGCAGGATGCTTTCGTCGAGGCCGATGGCGAGGAATTGTCCACCGCGGGCCGCCTCGGCAAGACGGGGCGCCAGGGCCGCGATGGCAAGGATGGCGAGCACAAGGGCTCGCAGCAGTTGTGCGTGTGCTTGCTCGAATCGCTGGCTGAGCGCGGAGACGGCCGGCGCTGCGACCACGGCTAGGACCAAGACCGCGTCGGCGCTGAAACGAACGTGCCACGTTCCGATGGCGAGCATGCCGAGTGCTGGCAGACGGTAGGTCCAGGTCTGCCGGCGCGGGATCACAAGCAAGAACAGCGAGCCCAGTGCAAAGAGGATGAAGGGCGCATCCGAACGCCAGGTCAGGCCGCGAAATTCATCGACGGGATGCAGGTCGAAAATGCCGACGTGAAATGCAAGGTAGCGGACGACTCCCGTCCCGACAGGGGTGGCGAAGAGCGCGAGCAGGGAGAAGATCGCGAAGGCGAGAAAGCGCAGGCCGACGCGCACCTGGCGGTGGTCAAGACAAGCCCCTGCGCCCGCCAGCAAGAGTAGCACCGCGGCGAGAAAGGCGCCTGCGTGCAGGTTCGCCCAAAGGGCAACCAGAGGAAAAAGCAGCCAGGCGCGGCGGTCGCCTTTTGCGATGGATGGAAGATACGACAGCACCACCATCTCGCCCAGCAGCGAGAAAATGTGCGGACGCTCGACCAGCCGCTCGCGCATGCACAGAAAGGCGAGCGCGAGCACCAGCGCCGAGGCGAAGGCTGAGACGCCCTGGCGGCGGCAGATGCCATACGCGACAACCGCGATCAACAAGACCACCAGGGTCTTGCCGATCACCACGGCAGGAAATCCGCCCGTGCGAAACACCAAGGCTGCCGCGGTGTCGAAAAGCCAGGCGCTGTCGAGGTAGGGTGCGTCCGGATAGGTGAAGGAAAATAGGTTGTGGTGGACAAGCGCGCCCGTGCGCAGAAACTGCTCGCCACTGGCCAGGCGAAAGAACAGATCCGTTTCTTGCATGGGGCCGAGACATAACCCAGCCACGAACACGAGCAGCCCCGCGAGGGCCATTGTGCGGCTACTTCATCGACTTGGACAGGGCCACAGCTTCGGTCTTGGTGCAGACCTTGTTCGAAGTCATGACGCTGACGAAGTACCCGCGTCCCGGCAGGTAGAGGCCCGTGTTGTTGGCCGCCATCGCGGCGGCCTTGGGCGACTTGGACTTGTCGGTCATCCAGACCTTGCCAACCTTCTTGTAGCTCAAGAATGGGTCGGTGGGCTTGTCGAGAACTTCCTTGACCACCGGTGCGTAGACCTGCACGAAGGTCTCCTCTGGATTCTCACCCGCCACCTTGAAGTGGAACTTGCAGGTTTCCTTCGAGCCTGACTCACCCAAGAAGGTCGCGTCGGACTCGCCGCAGGCGGCGTAAATCGCCTCCTTGGTGAGGTGCAAGGTGACGTCCGGGCTGCAACATTTTCCGGCACCGAAGGTCTTGCAGTCACCGGCCTTGGCCGCCGCCGGAGGTGGCGGGGTCTGGGCGGGCGGGGCGGCGAACGTCGCGGTCTGGTGGAGCAGCACCGGGACGGCGAGGGCGGCGGCGAAAACCGAGCTTGCGAGAACGATGCGAGTTGGCTTCATGAGCGCTATCCTAGCACCACCCACGCTGATCGGAACAAGCCGATCCGCCCAGCCGGGGACGATCTACATTGCTACTTGGCGCCCCGGTTAACCATCAGGTCCAGGTCTTCGCGCAGGCTCTGCAGATCTTCTTCGTGCTCGACCTCTTGTTCCAGGATGGTGAGAGCCATGTTGTAGGTCACCATGTCCTTGTCCTTGGTAGCGTCCATAAGGCTCTTGTAGGCCGAGATCGCGCACTGTTCGCCTGCGATGTTCTGGTCGAGCAACACCGCCACGTAGGGGTCTGCGGGCGCGTCGTATTTGCACGGGCTGAGATCGAACCATTCCCTGGGCGAGAGCACGGGCGTGCCGCCAAGCTGGATGATGCGGTTCGAAACCAGCGTGGCATGGCCCAGCTCTTCGGTAGCGTGCAGGGTGAGCTCGGCCGCCACCGCGTCCTTCATTGGACCCTTGATGACCTTGGCGCCAAGCCAGTACTGGTAGTAGGCGAGCCACTCGCTGGCGTAGGCTTGGTTGAGCAGCTTGAGCAGCTGGTTGACGTCCATACCCAGGATTTCGCGGGCACGAGTTCCCATGTCGAGTCTTCCTTTCTATCCGCCGTACAGTTTTTCCAGGAAGGAGTGCATGTCTTCGCGACGGCCGGTGAGAAAGACGCGGCCGACTTGTGCCGCCAATCGTGCGAGGGGCGGGCCGGACTTGGCGATCCGTTCCAGGAGATTCTTGGCCTCTTTGATCTTGGCGGCTTTCACGGTGGCTTGCTTTGCGTCTTGTTTGGTGGCTTGTGGTTGTGAAGCTTGAAGCACGAGAGCTTCCAAGGCCACCATGCGGCGCACACTGTCGGCCTCCGAGCCTTCGAGAATGGCGGCCACCTCGCGGGGTGATCGCTCGGCGGCCCACACCGCGCCCAGGCCGCGCACGGCGGCGGAACGCACGTCGTAGGCCGGATCGACCAGCGCTTGTTCGAGCAGGGGCGTGGCCGACTTGGGATCGCGCTGGGCGATGCGCGCGATGGCTTCGGCGGCGACGGCCCGCACCGATTCACCGCGCTGGCGCAGCACCAAACCCAGCATGGCGGTGGTGGATTCGGAGGCGCCGGCGACCTCGCCGAGCGCGATGGCGCCTGCCCTGCGCGTAGCGGGATCTCCGGCGCGCAACATGGTCTCGAACACGGGCAGGACCTTGGCCGCGCCAGCGCCCGACGAGGTGGACAGGGCGCGCACGGCCTCCGCGCGCACGAAGGCGTCGCGATCCTCGGCGCCGGCTTGCAGGATGTCGAGCACGATGGGCTCCATGGCGGCGGCGGCTTTCATGGCTTCGAGGCGCATGCTTTCGTCCGAGTCGCGCGCGGCCTGGCGCAGGATGGCCGCCACGTTCAGCCGGGCCGCCACGCGCAGGGCGAGTTGGCGCTCTTCCAGATCCCCCTGACCGAAAAAGGCCGAGAGCTTCTTCTCCAGGTCGGCCATGTGTTTGCCGACGGGAACACTGGCCTTGCCACACGCAACCAGGGCTTCCGCGGCGGACACGCGCACCGAGCGATCGTGGTCTTCGAGCAAACCGATGAGCGGCGCCAGGACGATGTCGCGGGCCTCGCCGGCCAGTGCGCCGAGGGAAGAAGTCGCAGCGGCGCGCACGGCCGGCTCGTCGGAGGCGGCAAGCTGCACCGCCATGCGCGCGGCGCTCTTGGGATCGCCCTCGGTCAAACTGCCCAGGCAGGAGGCTGCCTCGGTGCGCACCTCGCGATTGTCGTCGCGCGAGGCGATGCGCAGGTAGGGCGCCGCCGCCACGGGCGCCTTCTTGGCCATTTCGCAGAATGCGCGGGCGGCGGAAACGCGCGTCGGAATTTCGCTTTGCTTGAGCGCCTTGGCAAGCGGGGGCAAGACCGCGGCGGGGCGGGTCTGTCCGATTTGACCGAGGGCCTCGACGATGGCCTTGCGCGTGGCCGGTCGCACCTTGACCATGGCGTGTCCCAGATCTTCGGCTACCAGCGCGGGCTGCGAGGCGGCCAAGCGAATGGACGATTCGATGGCGGCCTTTGCAACCTCGGGGCTGGGATCGACCAGCGCCCGGCGCACAAGCTCCGGACCTTCACGTTTGAGGTAGCCGAAGGCACGCGCGGCTTCAGCGCGCACGTCGGGCGACTGATCGTAAAGGAAGACCTTGAGCGCCCTGCTGGCGGAATCGGGCTGCTTGATGGCCACCACGCCCCACAGGGCCGCGCCGGTCACCCGACCGGCAGGCGGCCCCTTGGTCGCGGCCGTGGCCAGGGTTTCCACCTCGGCCGGATCGATGAGGCGCGCGTAGATGGGCAGCGCGGCCGTGCGCAGGCGTGGCGGAGCATCCGGGGCGACGGCCTTTTCCAGCACGGCACGCAGGGACGCCTGCGCCTCGCCGTTCTTGCGCAAGTACGACAGGGCTGAAATGCGCGCCTCCTCGGGGGCTTTTTCATCGGCCGCGATTTGGGTCAGTGCGGACATCGCCTCGCGCGGGATCGCGGCGGCGATACGATCGAGCAGGGCCAAGGCGGTGCGGCGAGATTGGCTATCCGAGCTGCCTAGGCCCTGGCGAACGGCATCGGTGGCGGCGCTGGGGGCGCGCGTGGCCAGATCCATGACGCCTTTCTCGGCCAGGCGTCGGAACGATGGATCCTTGTCGGCCAGAGCAATGGCGAGAATGCTTGCGGCGGTGACTCCGTCGAGGCTGGCGCACTCGTGCAGGACCGTGCTGCGAACTGCGAACGAAGCATCCGCCAGCGCCGTGCGCAGGATGGCGGCGTGCGTGCCCTTGCCCTGCCGGCGGTCGATGGCCGCAGCGACCTCGACGCCGCGGCGGCGCACGTCCGAGGATTGATCGTTGAGCGCGGCGGCGAGGATCTCGTCCTCGCCGGCGCCGCCGGTTCCGACCACGGCCAGGGCTTCCAAGGCTTCGCGACGTAGGGCTGGATCGACGAAGGCCTGCTTGAGCGATACGATGCCAGCGGGATCGCCGAGCAGCACCAGCGAGATGCCGCGCGGAACCGGGCCAAGCCCGTCGAGCACCGTGCGCAGCCAAGTGGGGATGGGCGTCCCGCGGTTCTTGTCGAGGGTGCCGGAGGCGTGGCCCGAGGTGATGCGCCGATAGAGATCGGTGGCCACCCCGGTCGAGGCGAACCCGGTGTCGGCGATGACGGCGCCGAAACGCGGCTGCGCGGGTATGAAATTGAGGAAGGCCAGGCTGCTGCGCCCGCGGCGCACCACCACGCGGCTCGAAGGCGAATCCTTGGCCGGGTCGAAGTCCAAGGTGTAGGAGGTGCGTAGCTCGAAGACCAGTCCGAAGAGCACCGCGAGCAATACCACAACGGTGAGGCCGGCGAGCAGAACCACACGGCGGATGCTGCGGCGAAGGGCGGACCCTTCTTCGCTCGACAAATCCTTGGCCACATGGGATCGGACCCGGCGGATCTCCAGCAGGGTCAGCGCGGTCCCGGTGAGAATGCGCCGGCGCAAAATGCGCCGCGATTCCTGCACGTTTGCGGTGGCGATGGCGGCGTGCTCGCGAATGCGAGGGATGAGGCAGGCATGGGACAGGGACAGTCGTCCTTCGCTCTGACCGGAGGTCTCGCGCAAGATCCCGCGCGCGGTCAGCACGCCCACCGCGTTTTCCACGGCGCCTTCGGGCAGCTTGCTGCGCGCGGTGAATTCTCCGACGGTCAGCCGTTCCTTTCCCACGCAAGCCAGCAGCAGGCGCATGGCCACCGTCTCGCCGGCATCCACGATGGCGCGATGGAGGAAGCTGTACAGGATGGTGCTGGCGCCGCCTGCGCGCTCGTAGCGACGCAGGGTCGTCATGTGCTGCTCGACGGCGGCCGTGGCGACGATCTGCAGATCCGCGGGCAGGCAAGGCCGGGGTCGGCACAGATCGGCGGCCATGAGCTCGGCCAGTCCGGCCTCGAAGAACGTGCCCGTGTTGAGCGCCGTCTGTTCGAGGATTTCCGCGACCTGGGTTTCACCCAGGCGGCCAAGTTCCATCCAGGCCCCGGCGGCGGGCGATATGGCCGCGACGTCGTGCAGGCGCTCCAGGCGGTGAAAGGACGCGCTGTCGACACATAGCAGCAGGCGCAGTCGGCTGCCGGCGCCTGCAATCGCCACCTTGAGCAGCGCGGCCAGGGGGGGCAGGGCAGCCGCGGCGGCCGCGTCCGCATTGTCGCCGATCAATTCTTCCAGGTGGTCGAGCACGAGCAGGGTGCCGCCCGGCGAGGATCGCGCGACGCTGATCAGGTAGTCGGACGCGCTTTCACCGGGCGTGGGCGGTTCGCCGCGCACCCGCCCGAGGGCCTGCCACAATTCCTGATCGAAGTTGGCGTAACTGCCGAGGTAGACCGCGGCCACATTACGCTGGACAAGCAAGGGCATAAGGCCCGCGCGCAGCAGCGAGGTCTTGCCCACGCCCGGCTCGCCACACAGGGCGGCCACGCGCGCGGCATCCTTGGTAATGAGCTGGAGCAGGGCCTGGGTATCTTCCGCGCGACCGAAGAAGAGACTGGCGCTGCTTTCATCGTATGAACCGAGCCCCCGGAAGGGCCCCAGGGCGGGATTACCAGACGAGGACATTGGTACCAGAATAGCCGCCTCTGGCCGCGACTGGGCAGGAAAGTTGGGGGGCTCTAGACCTCGCTGGCGAAATCGGACTCGACCACCGCCGGGTCGTTGTCGTAGTCCGAGATGACGACTTCGCGCATGGTGGCGTCGGTGGACGAGGGCGGGAAGAACCCGTCCACCATGTCGGCGATTTCGTCGTGAGACGTACCGCGTTTCACGGTCGCCAGCGCATACACCACGTTGCCGTCATCCACCACCGACAGGAAGCCCACGCGGCGTCCGTCCTCGACCGCCCAGAGATCCCAGACTTCCGACGACTTGGTGCGCGTGGTGCGCGTGGCGTAGAAGGTGCGGGGTTCGTGGCGGGTGATGGGAGTGATCTTGGGGTCGCGAGGCATGGGGCGGGAAAGGTAGCACGGTTATCGCCAGGGCGCGGGCAGAAGCGGCGGGCGCTCCAGGGCGCGGCGGGTGCGTTGCAGCTCGATTTCGCTGATGAGCACGGCGGGCGCGACGGTGGACACGGGCACGTAGCCCGATTCGGCGCCGCAGAAGCCGTTGAACACAGCGGTCTGATCGGACGCGGCGACGATGCGATTGAGCGATCCAATCGGCGTGCCGACGAACTCCACGCCGCGCACCAGGGTCTCCTCGCCGGTGTTGGCGTCGACTTTGTACACGATGCGCGGCATGCCCTTGAAGGCCTGGAAATCGTAGGTCGTGGTGTTGGTCTGGCCGCCGCTGATGTCGGCGATGATGAGGCCGAAGGCTTTCTTCTGCCGTCGGACTTCTTCCAGCAGCATCTCTTTCAACTTGGCGTAGGAGACCACCTTGTCCAACTTGACGATGGTGCTCGCCATGCGGCCGATGGGATCGAGGGTGCCTTCGGCGCGACCGTGGCCGTTCGATTCAAGCGAGCCCTTCACGGGCGTGCGGCTTTTGAGGTAGTTGCGTAGGATTCCGTGGTCGACCAGGGTCACCGGACGCGAAATCACGCCTTCGTCGTCGAAGCGGTAGAAACCGTTGAGCGAGACATTGCCGACTTTGCGCAGGGTCGGATCGTCGAGCACGCTGACAAAGGTGGGCAGCACGGGCTTGCCGATCTGGCCCTTGAAGGTGGCGCCTTCCTTGTTGTCGTTCTGGCGCTCGCCCTCCAGGCGGTGGCCGAGGGCTTCGTGGAAAAATACCCCGGCGGCCTCGGGCAGAAGGATGGCAGGGCCGTTGAAAGGATCCAGCATGGGCGCCTCGCGCAACCGCTTGACCTCGTCGGCCAGCTGGGCCGCGGTCCGTCGCAGCTCGGCTTCGCTGGGCATCTCGGCCTCGCTGGCGCCGTAGAAGCTCTTGAAGTGGTTGATGAGAAGGCCGTCCTTGGCACGCGCCGAGGCAAGGAGCTGGATGGAGTAGATGAGGCGCTCGTTGACCAGCTCGGTGCCTTCGCTGGTGACCAGGTAGCGGGTCTGGTGGTCGACCGCCATCTTCACCTGCGAGTCGAAGATTTCGGGATAGACCTTGAACAGCGCGGACACGCGGCGCAGGCGGTCGCTCCACTCGGCGCGGTCGAGCTTCAGCGTGATGGGTGGATCCACGGCGCGCGCGGCCTTCTCGCGCGAGAAGCTGGGCATCTTGTCGTCCTCGACCATCTTGGTCACGCGCGTGCCGCGCTTCTTGTGTAGGGCCGCCAGCGCCTGCTTGTAGCGCGCATCGGTTTGCAGCCACATGGTCGCGCGCATGGCATCCACGTCGTCGTCGATGGGCGCGAAGGTGGGCGGTTCGTAGCGGTCGAAGTCCTCGAGGTCGAAGGCCTTCTCGGCCGAATCGTCCGCCGTGTTGTCGAACTGGTAGCTACCCACGCGCACCTCGACCGAGGCCTGGCGCACGTTCTGGTAGCTGTCCTCGAACACGGCGCCGAAACGCGCGCCCAGATCGTAGTCGTCGTACTCGCGCACGAGGTAGCGGATGAAGTAGGGGCCGTCCTCGCCGGGCATTTTCAGCTTCTGCTTGGAGCGGCCGAGCTCGTCCTTGAGGGCGTTCAAGACCACCAGTCGATGGTCCTTGGATGAATCGATGCTGGGCTTGGCCGCGGCGGCAGCCACGTGACCGCTGAGGAGGAGGAACAGGGGGAGAAAGACCTTGAGGGATGGTGCCATGATGTCCTTCTCAGTCTGACCGTTTCTGATTGCCAAAGAAAGCGCTATGGTTGGGGGCCATGGCGACGATCAATACGAACTACCAGAAGCTTCAGGCCGGCTATTTGTTCCCGGAAATCGGCAAGCGCGTGCGCAATTTCGCGGCGGCCAATCCGGCCGCGCGCATCATTCGCCTGGGCATCGGCGACGTGGTGCTGCCGCTGCCGGCGCCCATCATCAATGCCATGAAGGCTGGCGTGGACGAGATGGCGCGCAAGGAAACCTTCCGAGGCTACGACGACCGCGGCCGTGGCTACGACTTCTTGCTCGAACCCATTGCGGCGCATTTTCGCAGCCAGGGTGTCGAGGTAGCCCCCGACGAGATCTTTGTGTCCGACGGATCGAAGTGCGACACGGCGAACATCCAAGAGATCTTCGCCATCGATAACATCGTCGCGGTGACCGACCCTGTCTATCCCGTGTACGTGGACACCAACGTGATGGCCGGGCGGACCGGGCCAGCGGACCCAAGCGGCCGCTACGGCAAGCTGGTCTACCTGCCCACCACCGCCGAAAACGGCTTCGAGCCGGCCTTGCCGAGCGGACACGTTGATTTGATCTACCTGTGCTCGCCCAACAACCCAACCGGCGCCGTGATGTCGCGCGCCTCGCTCCAGCGCTGGGTCGAATACGCCGAGCGCGAGGGCGCCATCATTCTATTCGACGCCGCCTACGAGGCCTTCATCCGCGAGCCCGGCTTGGTGCACAGCATTTTCGAGATCCCGGGCGCGCGCCACGTGGCCATCGAATTTCGCAGCTTTTCGAAAACGGCGGGCTTCACCGGCACGCGCTGCGCGTTCACCGTCATCCCGAAAGAGCTGTGCGCGCGCGACGGGGTCGGCGAATCCGTTCCGTTGCACGGCCTATGGAATCGCCGCCATACCACCAAGTTCAACGGCGTGAGCTACCCCATTCAAAGAGCCGCCGCCGCCGTCTTCAGCCCCGAGGGCAGCAAAGCCGTGCAGGCCAACATCGACTACTACATGGAAAACGCCCGCATCATCCGCGAAGGCCTCGGCAAGGCCGGCTACCGAGTGTTCGGCGGAGTGAACGGCCCCTACATCTGGCTGCGCGTGCCCGAGGGCCTGACCTCGTGGCAGTTCTTCGACCGATTGCTCAGCGAAGCCAACGTCGTCGGCACGCCCGGCTCCGGCTTCGGCAGCTGCGGCGAAGGCTACTTCCGGCTGAGCGCGTTCGGGTTCAGAGAGAACGTGGAAGAAGCGGTGGAGAGGATTCGGACGAAGGTGAAGGCGTAGCTGAGATCCGGGAGAGCGGCGCTCGGCTTCTGCGGGCTATACCAGGAGCGATTCCGCCGGGAACGTCCATCAACGGCCGCGCTGCGCGCGTCCATGATGGACTCGGTCGTCGGCTGGCATCCGCTCGCAAGGCTCGCGGAGCGCCTCCTCACGTCCCGTCGGAAGTCGCTCCTGGCCGCCCGCACGCCGAGCTTGCGCCAGGTTCCTGTTACAGAGCTAGTCAAACGCTTGGGATTCTCAGCATCTACAGCGGTGAGAAACTTGAGCGTTCACGTTCCGGCCGCGTATCCTGATTGTCAGTGGGGACTCCTACACTGAGATCAAAAGACACCAGTAACCTCATTTACCACTACACGAATGCCTTGACTGCGGTCGAGTTCATTCTGCACGATATGACGCTGCGCTTGGGTCCGGTGAACGACACAAACGACCCGGCGGAGGATGGGCCGCCTACGCCTGTCACCGGAGTAGGGCTCGGCGTCCAGCAGGAGATGGCGCATCGACTTTTCGAATTAGACAAGCTCAAGCGCGGGCGGCAACTGGCTTGCTTCTCCCGCGACCGGAACGCTCCGTACAACGGACCCGACCCAATCTCATCTCGGGGCTACGGCCGAGACCGTATGTGGGCACAATATGCGGACAACCACCGTGGCGTCTGCCTCTTCTTCGACCGTGAGGTTTTCGAGATCGAGTTCAAGAAGCAGCTACAGGACAAGGGCTTCGCTATGGCCATGCCGGTCGAATACAACGACGTTCCTTCGGTCATCCCTTGTAGCATTCACGTGCCGATCGAACAGGTGATCACCAAGAACGCCCGCGAACGCTTCTTTACCAAACGCAAGGACTGGGAGTCTGAACAGGAATATCGGTTTCTATTTGTTCCCAAAGACCCTGATGCTGCCCCTCCGCACGAGTATATCGGGATTCACGAGGCTCTAGTCGCCATCTGCGTTGGCCACCGATTCCCGGTGGGCCTGCGTCCATGCATCGAGGCCATTTGTGATCGCGAGAAGATCAATGCTTTCAAGATGAAATACATCAACGGCGTTCCACGGGCCGATCTCTACTATCCGTCCCAGGCCACCTGCTATCCTCTTCGCATTCCTGACCTGTAGCCCCCTTGGTAAGCGAATCCTAGGCGTTCTTACTGCAGCAAGCTCGGCGCGCGGACGGCCGGATGTGCTCCGAGGCGGTATCGGCGAGCGCCGCGAGCGTCCGCGCTCGCGTGCCAGCGAGAGGGAGAGGTGCCCGAGACAGTGTCCTCCGATCGAGTAAGGACCCGAATGCTGAGTGCTCGCCCGCTAGATCACCACGACCTTGGCGCGATGACCTGGTGCTGAGGCCAGCGCGCGGTCGCGCGTGACCAGGGGCGCGCGCAGGGCCTCGGCCAGCGCGACGTAGAAGGCGTCGTAGACGGTCAGGTTGTGATGCAAGGCAAAGGCCCGCTCCAGCAAGAAGCCATGGGCGAACCGCTGGATGGACAAGGCAGCAAGATCTTCGATTGCCTGCAAGGCTCGCCCCTTGGTCAGAACGCGCTGAAGCACCAGGCGTCGCAGCACCTGGCCCACTTCGGCATCGAGCAGATGAGGCGCGGCCATGCCCGTCCCCTGATCCTCGATTGCGCTCAGTATCGCCCCCGAGTGCGGGTCGATCCCAAGCACGAGATCGACTGCTGCCGAGGCATCGATCACGATCAACGGCGGGTCTCGCGCTCTGCGCGCACCAGCGCGGCGGAATCGATCCGCCCGGTGACCTTCCGCCGACGTCGCACTCTCTCGACAACTTCCCCGAGAGTAGGCCGGTTGGCGACCTCGCTGACCTCACGCAAGAGGAAGTCCGACAACGCCATCCCGCGCTCCGCGGCGCGCATCTTCAGCTTGCGATGGATCTCATCGGGAACGTGCCGGATCTGAACCATGACCGCCATGCTCCCAGCATGCAAACATGTGGCACACATGTCAAGGCGCAGCTGTCCTTCGGGTGCTTAACAGAAAAGGGGGCCTCTAAGGAAGCCAGGAAGCCAGGAAGTCATGGTGTGGCCGTTGGGAGGCATAGACCGACTCCAGGAATCCAGGCCCAAGTGCCTTGTGGACCTCGATGGCAGCGCCGATGACACTGCCGGTTAGCTCTTCCTGCTCGAGTCCCATCTGCTTGTCCTCTTGGTAGGACTGCTTGTCCTCTTTCTTCCTGCTTTCCTGCCTTCCTTAGAGGTTATCGGTTCCGGGCATTGGGGGTTGCGTGGGCTACCCCCCAAATCAGTTAGGCACCCCTGTCCTTCTGCCCCGATCCCCCGATTCGGCAAGCTGCTTTGCTCGACGTGATGCGAAGACGTGCCATTTCCAAGGGCCCGAATACCTGGCACAATGAAAGCGGCCAGGTTCTTCGACACACGTGCGGCACCATTGCGGAGGCAAATCATGAAGCTTTTCTGGGCATTGGTTCTTGGCGCTGCGAGCGCGGGGCTCGGGTGCTCGCACGGCTCCGCAGCCGGAGGTGCCGGAGGAGGGCAGGGTGGAGCGGCGGGGGGCACCAGAGGCGGGCAAGGTGGTACGGCGGGCTCGGTCACGACTGCAACCGGCGGCGCGGCAGGCGCGATCGCGACCACGACTGCAACCGGTGGGGGTTCCACCACGACTGGCACGCTGCCGGCCTTGCCCGGGGGCAACACAGGAATCGCGGTCAAGTATCCAGGGGACGTGGGCATCGCTGGCGATTCGGCGGTCATCTTCGCCGACGACTTCGAAAGCTACGTGCAAGCGGCGGACGTCGCCAAGCGCTGGGACAACATGTACCAGAACCAGTACATTGCCCTGGCCACGACGGCGGCCAACGTGTACGCGGGTAAGCAGTCGCTGGAGCTCACGCTACCGCAACAGACAAGCGAGCTTTCCGACGCGGTCGAGAGGATCGTCAATCCCGAGCTGGACGTGCTGTTTCTGCGCTACTACTCGAAGTTCCAGCCGCCCTACGATGTGGTCGGCTCCAGCCACAACGGATCGAGCATCTCGGCACACTATGAAGTGGGCTTTCAATCGACGCCTGGTGTGCCGGCCAACGGCACCAACAAGTTCCTGGCCAATCTGGAAAACTGGCGCGGCGACGCGGCGACGGTCTCGCCCGGCGACCTCAACATCTACATCTACCATCCGCTTCAGCGCAGCCAGTGGGACGACCATTTTTTCCCCACCGGCCTGGTCATGCCCAACACCAGCATTCCCTTCGACTTCGGTCCCGACTTCATCAGCCGGCCCGACATCATTCCTGCGCTCGATCGATGGTACGCCTACGAATTGATGGTCAAAGCGAACACGCCTGGCCAGAACGACGGCCGTATCGCCGCCTGGGTCGACGGCAAGCTGGTCATGGACTTTCCCAACCTGCGCCTGCGCGACGTGGCCAGCCTGACCATCGATCGTTTTGCCCTCTGCTTCCACATCGGCTCGAACCCCAACGGCCAATCCAAGAAGTGGTACGACAACGTGGTCGCCGCCAAGTCGTACATCGGGCCGCTGGTGAAGTAGGGGGAACGCAAAGGGTATAGAGATTGCGAGGGGACAGGGGCGGTAGTGCAACAACCGCTTTACTCGCGCGGGCATGGGAGTACGATTCCTCCACCGTCATGGAGGGTCGTCAGCCTCTGGTTCGTCTCTTGGTTTGGCTGGGACATCTTTCGATTCTCGCCGGGGCAACGACGGCGGCGACGGTGGCGCTGCAGGTGCTCGCCGCGAAGGACGGGCTGCCGCTTCAGGTTCCACTCCCGCAGCTCTTTCCCTTCGCCGAAATGTCGCTTTCGGTCGACGGCCTTTCGGCTTTCTTTCTGTTGGTCGTCGCGCTGATCACGGCCGCCGCCGCCATCTATGGGCCGTCGTACTTGAGCACGCACGCCAAGGCGCCCCTGGTGCAGACGGTTGCGCTGGGCGGCTTCGTCGCTTGCATGGCTCTCGTGTGTTGCGCGGGCGACGGGCTCACCTTCTTGCTCGCCTGGGAGGGCATGACCCTTGCCAGCTACGTGCTTGTGGTGTGCGATACGCGCAACGAAGAAAACGCCCGAGCAGGCTTGCTCTACCTGGTGATGGCCCACGCGGGAACCGCGGCGCTGCTGGTGGTATTTCTGACCTTGGCGGATCGCGCGCAGGGGTTCGATTTCATCGCGCTGCGGGCCGCAGCGCACGGCCTCGACGGTGGGACGCGCACGACCCTGTTCATGCTGGCCCTGGTCGGGTTCGGAGCCAAGGCGGGTGTCGTGCCGCTGCACGTGTGGCTGCCCAAGGCACACCCGGCCGCGCCCAGCCACGCCTCGGCGCTTATGTCGGGTGTGATGTTGAAGGTGGCCATCTACGGCATCTTCCGCTTCGGCTTCGACCTGCTCGCGCCTGAGAGTGGGCCGCTGCCGGCGTCCTGGGGCTGGACGGTGCTTCTGCTTGGGAGCGTGTCAGCCGTGATGGGCGTGCTTCTGGCCTTGCAGCAACACGACCTGAAACGCCTGCTCGCCTTTCACAGTGTGGAAAACGTGGGTATCATTTTGATCGGCGCTGGCGTGGCGATGCTTCTTTGCGGCGGCCGAGCAGCCCAGCCACTGGCGACCTTGGCCCTGGCGGCCTCGCTGCTTCACACGCTCAACCACGCGGCCTTCAAAGGTCTGCTGTTCCTGGGCGCGGGCAGCGTGATCAAGGGAACCGGCGTGCGCAACATGGAAGAGCTGGGCGGGCTCGCCCGGCGCATGCCTTGGACGGCCTGGCTGTTCTTGCTCGGGGCGGTGGCCATCTCGGCGCTGCCACCCCTCAACGGCTTCGTCAGCGAATGGATGACCTTTCAGGCACTGCTGCTGGGCGGGGCAAAGCTTGGCGGAGCTTCGGGCCTGCTCGCGGGTGTGGCGGCCTCCATGCTGGCGCTGACCGGGGGCCTAGCCGCTGCCTGCTTCGCCAAGGCCTTCGGGGTGACCTTTCTCGGCCGCCCGCGAACCACCCACGCCGAGCACGCCACGGAATCCCCGGCGCCGATGATTGCCGGCATGCTGCTGCTTGCTGGCCTGTGCGTGGTGCTTGGGGTGGCGCCCGGCTACGGCATGCACTTGCTCGATCGCCCCACGGCTGAATTGCTGGGGGGTTATGGTGCCAGCGCCGTGGTCACCGCGCGCGGTCCACTGGTGCTCTCTGCAAGTGGCGCCCCCGCCGGCCTTGAAGCGACGTCCATCTCGGTCACGGCGGTCGCGGCGCTGTTTGGCGCGCTGGCCGTGTTTGCTTGGGTCTTGCGCGGCTGGCCTCGCAAAGCAGGGTGCCGGCTTGCGCCCACGTGGACGTGCGGAATGACACCCACCAGCCGCTTCGACTACACAGCAACCGCGTTCGCCAAACCGCTGCGCCTGATTTTCGCGGCCGTCTACCGGCCACGCCGCGCAGTCGTCAAAGAGACCGGCCCGTCGCCCTACGATATCCGGCGCATCGGCTACACCGGCGAAGTGGTCGACCTGGCCGAGACCGTGTTCTACGCGCGGCTCAAGCGCTGGATCACGTCGAGCGCGCACGGCATCCGCGTCTACAGCACGGGGCGGATCCACGGCTACATCGCCTTCGTGCTGGTCACGCTGGTGGTGGTACTGCTCTTGTTCGCCAAGGCATAAGCCCCATGGAAACCACCGCCCACATCGTCCAGACCATCGCCCAGGCGGGGCTGCTGGTGTTGCTCGGGCCGCTCGTCACCGGGTTCATTCAGAAGATCAAGGCGCGCCTGCAGTGCCGGCAGGGGGCGAGCATGTGGCAGCCCTACCGCGATTTGTTCAAGCTGCTGCGCAAGGGAACCGTACAAAGCGACAGCGCGAGTCCATTTTTTCGCGCCATCCCGGTGCTGGTCCTGGCCGCCACGGTGACGACGACGACCATGCTGCCCGTGCTGTGGGCAGGTGCAGGTCCGGCATTGCTGCCACTCGGCGATGCCATTTTGCTCTTGGCCCTGCTGTCCCTGGCGCGCTTTCTGTGCGCCATCGGGGCGCTCGACGCCGGCGGCGCGTTTGGCGGCATGGGGGCGTCGCGCGAGATGACCGTCGGCCTGCTGGTCGAGCCAGCCTTGATGATGGCGGTCTTCTCGGTCTCGGTGGCGGGCGGAACCACGGATCTCGGCGAGCTAGCCGCCCGACGCGGAACCCTTCCGGCGCTGTCCTGGCAAGCGCCGGACTTGCTCGCTTTGTTCGCCATGCTGGTGCTGGCCCTGGCCGAAACGGGGCGCATCCCGGTCGACAATCCGGACACGCACCTGGAGTTGACGATGCTCCACGAGGGGATGCTGCTCGAACACTCTGGCCCTGGACTGGCGTGCATCGTGCTGGCCACGCATACCAAGCAACTCGTCATCTTGACCCTGGTGGCGGCGCTGTTTTTTCCACTCGGTTTGGCTCCAGGCCTATTGCCGGCGGACATCGGGTTCGCACTGGCGGCTTTCTTGGCCAAGGTGCTAGCCCTGGCCGTGTTTCTGGCCGTGGTCGAATCGTCCTACGCAAAGCTACGCTTTTTCCGCGTGCCGCAATTCCTGGGGCTCGGCCTTGTGTGCGCCTTTCTGGCGCTGGCGTTGAGGATCCTATGAGCGTCCTGCTGGCTGTCCGCCTCATCAATGTGCTGGGAGCGCTGCTGCTGTTCACCATGTTGCTCATCCTCGCCTCGGGACAGCTCTACCGCGCCATCTACGCCGTCGCGGCGCAGGCGGTGTTGCTGGGCATCGCTGGTGGCGTTCTCGGCGCTGCCACGGGCAACATCGATTTGTGGGTCATCGCCGGCATCACCATCGTCGTAAAGGCCATCCTGCTGCCCTGGCTGCTCATCCGGGTGGTGAAGCGGATCAATATTGGGCGCGATATCGAGCCGGTGATCCCCATCAACGTCACGCTGCTGTTCGCCGCCGGCATCGTCGTGCTCGCCTTTCACCTCAGCGCCTCGCTCGGCGCTGTCCGGCAGGCGATCACGGGCAATGCCTTGCCCGTGGGCATTGCCCTGATCTTGCTCGGTGTGCTGGTGATGGCGTCCCGGCGCAAGGCCCTGGTTCAGATGGTGGGCCTGTTCGCCTCGGAGAACGGCATCTTCTTCACCGCCATGGCCATCAGCCAGGGCATGCCGCTCATCATCGAGATCGGCGTGATTCTCGACGTGGTGCTGGGCGCGCTGGTCATGGGCATCTTGGTTCTGCGCGTGCGATCCAGCGTCGACACCGACATCGCCGACTTGGAGAGCCTCAAAGGCTAGATGATGATGACGTCGAACCTCTTGTGGATCGCTCCCCTGGTTCCGCTGCTCGTCGGAGCCAGCATGCTGCTTCTGCGCGACCGGCGTTTGCTGGCAGCGCTCGACATCGGCGGGTCGCTGGCCGTTCTTGGTCTGGTCGTGGCCATCGCGCGCAAGGTATCGGCGACCGGCCCGGTGGGCACGCTCGGAACCTTCCGCGCCGACGAGGTGGCGGCGTTGTTCTTGTTGCTCATCGGCCTGCTTGCCGTGGCGGTATCGATTGCGACGGTGGGATGGATGCGGCAGGAAATCGCGCGCGGACACATGCGCGCCGAGCGGCTGCGCTACTACTACGCCCTGGTCCACGGCTTTGTCGCCACCATGTTGGTCACCGTGCTGGCCGACAACCTCGGCATCCTGTGGATCGCGATGGAAGGAACAACCATCACCTCAGCCTTGCTGGTGGGCTTTCACGGCGACAAGCACGGCCTCGAAGCGGCGTGGAAGTACATCATCGTCACGACCATCGGCATTTCCTTCGGCTTGTTCGGCACGGTGCTGGTGTATGGCGCCGCCGTGCACGCACAGGGCGGGGTGTTTGCCGGAGCCATGAACTATTCCAGCATCGCCGCCATCGCGCCCAAGCTCGACCCCGGCATCGTCCGCATGGCCTTCATCTTTGTGATTGTGGGCTACGGGACCAAGGCAGGGCTCGCTCCCGTCCACATGTGGCTGCCCGACGCCCACAGCCAGGCGCCCACGCCGGTCTCGGCCCTGCTTTCCGGTGCTCTGATCAAGTGCGCCCTGTTTGGCATCATCCGTTTTCACACTCTGGCGCGCGGGGCGTGTGGTCCCGACTTCAGTCAGGGATTACTGCTTCTGTTCGGATTGATCTCGGTGGTGGTGGCAACGCCCTTCATCATCGTCCAGCACGATCTCAAGCGACTGCTCGGCTACCACAGCGTCGAGCACGTGGGCATCATCGCGCTAGGGCTCGGTTTCGGCGGCAAGGTCGGCACCTACGGGGCTTTGCTGCACGTGATCAACCACGGCGTCACCAAGGCCCTGGTATTCCTCATCGCAGGCGACGCCATCGGCCGCTATGGCACGCGCGACATGCGTCTGATGAGAGGATTCCTGCACATCGCACCCTTGGCCGCGACGCTCTTGCTCATGGGCGCCTTCTCGCTGGCCGGGACGCCGCCCTTTTCCATCTTCATCAGCGAGCTCATCATCCTGCGGGCAGGCCTTGGCGCCGGCCACTACATGATGGTGGCGGTATTCCTGGCCATGGTGGTGGTCATCTTCGCGGGACTGATTCATCACGTGGGGCAGATGGTTTTTGGCGAAGCGGACAAGGACGCAGATCGCGGACGCGAGGCGCTTTCGCCGCTCTTCGGAACCCTGCTGCTTGCCCTGGTCATGGTGCTGCTGGGCGTGACCATGCCGCTGCACCTCGACCGGGTGCTGGTGCGCGCGACGGAGATTATCCTTGGCTGATGCGAACACCCTCAGGCAAGAACTGAGCGCGCGGCTGGCCGGGCAGGGTGGCTTTGAGCCGGGCCCGCGCCCGCAGGATCTCACCTTCAGGCTCCAGTGCGCCGCCGACGTGCCTGCTGTCGTGGCCGAGCTGTGCGCCGCGGGGTTGGGACTCGCGACCCTGGTTGCAACCGACGAGAGCGCGTTCGCCGAGCGGGATGTGAAAGTCCGCTACGTCTTCGAGCCGATTGCGGCTAGCCCGCGGCCCTTGCCCGATACCTTCGTTACTTTGTTGGCTTCGCTCGACCCGGACCGGCCCGAGGTGCCGTCCATCTCGATGCAAGTTCCGGCAGCCAACTGGCACGAGCGGGAGGCGCAGGATCTTTTCGGAATCGTCTTTGCCGGACACCCCGATCCGAGACCGCTGGTGGTTCACGACGGTTGGCCCAAGGGCCTCTTTCCGTTGCGCAAAGGCTTCGACGCCCGGACGCGCCCCCCGGTGGAGCCGGCCGAGGAGTTCCCCCACTTGCTGGTCGAAGGCGAAGGCGTGCTGGAGGTGCCGGTGGGGCCGATCCACGCGGGCATCATCGAGCCGGGCCACTTCCGCTTCAGCACCGTCGGCGAGTCGATCCTGAACCTGGAAGCGCGCCTGTTCTATACCCACCGCGGGCTGGAGAAGCGCATCGAGGGGCTGCTCATCGTCGACGCGTTCTATGTGGCCGAGCGCATGTGCGGCGTGTGCTCGGTTTCGCATGGGCTTGGCTTCTGCGAGGCGGCCGAGCAGATCGCCGGGATTGCCGTGCCGGATCGGGCGCGCGCGCTGCGCACCCTCGCGCTCGAGCTGGAGCGGCTGTACAACCACGTGGGCGACATCGGCAACATCGCCGCCGGCGCCAGCTACCACTACGGCACCTCCGCTGGCGCCCGCATGAAAGAGGCGCTTCAACAAGTCGGCGAGCAGCTGACCGGCAACCGGTTTTTGCGCGGATTGATCGTGCCCGGCGGGGTTCGTCTCGATCTCACGACCGAGCTTTCGCGGGCCATCGTGGCCGTGGTCGGCGCTACCGCCGAGGCGCTAGCGAGTCTGATGGAACGCATCGAGAACAATCCCTCGGTGACCGATCGATTGGACACCACCGGACTGTTGCAGGCGCAGGATGCAGTCGCTCTTGGCGTGACGGGCGTCGCGGCGCGTGCCAGCGGCATCGACCGCGATGCCCGGCGCGACCACCCCCACGCGGGCTACACGGGCGGTCTGCAAGTTGCGGTGGCGACCGAGTCCGACGGCGATGTTCATGCGCGGCTGAACGTGCGCGCGGCCGAGGCGCGCGAATCGATGCGGCTGATTCGCACCCTGCTGGAAGGAATCCCGTCTGGTCCCATCTGTGCCACCATGCCTGAGATCATGCCAGCGTGGGGAATCGGCCTTGCCGCCATCGAGTCCCCGCGCGGGGCGGCGATTCACTGGTTGCGCGTGGATGGTGCCGGCCGCGTCGACCGCTACCATCTTCGGTCGGCTAGCTACGCCAACTGGCCCGCGGTCGCGCTGGCCGCCCAGACTTCGATCATTCCCGACTTCCCCCTGGTCAACAAGAGCTTCGAGCTTTGCTACTCGTGCACGGATCGATGAGGACATCATGCTGACCGCCATTCTGAGGAGCCTCCACACCGGCGTGGTAACGATTCGCTACCCCGAAGCTCCCGCGCATCCGCCGGAGCGATTTCGTGGCGCGCCCTCGGTTCGTCCCGGCAGCGTGCTCGCCGAGCTTCCGTCACAGTCAATCTGTCCGTCGGGCGCGATTACGCGTGAGCCTGGGCGCTACGGCATCGATCTTGGGCGTTGCATATTCTGCGGTCGCTGCGCGGAAAGCTCGCAGGGCGGCGCCATCGAGCTTGGACGGCAGGTCGAGCTGGCCTCACGCCAACGCAGGGGTCTGGTGGTCGAGGTTGAAGCCGACAAGGACGGCCGTGCAGTCACGCTGCCTTCTCCTCCGCCCGGCCCTGAGGTCGCCGCCCAGATTCGCCGTACTCTCGGCCGGTCGCTCGCCCTGCGCCATCTCGACTCGGGATCGTGCAATGCCTGTGACTGGGAGCTTACCGCGCTGCTCAATCCGGTCTACGACGTTCGCCGCCTGGGCATCGATTTCGTAGCTTCGCCTCGCCACGCCGACGGTGTCATCGTGACCGGGCCGGTGACCCGCAATCTGGAAACAGCCGTGCGCCGGACCTACGAGGCTGTTCCCGAGCCCCGCATCGTCATCGCCGTCGGCGCGTGCGCCACCTCGGGAGGCATGGTCGGCCGAAGTTACGCCAGCGCAGGCGGCGTGGCCGAGGTTCTGCCCGTGGACGTCTTCATTCCCGGCTGTCCGCCACGCCCGGAGGCCATCATCTTCGGGATTCTTCTCGCGGTTGGGCGCATCGACGTCAGGGGGAAGCCTCGGATCGTGGCGATGGACTACGTCAGGTAGCGGAAGGCGCGGAAGGTCGCGTGGCCGGAGCCGCAGGCGTATAGGGCTGGGCGAAGATCGAGGAAGCCGCCAAGCACATTGTGGTTGAGACCAGCAACCTCGGCCGACTCTTGGGTGCGCTTCCACGTCTTTTCACCTGGTAGTCGGTAGTAGAAGTCGATTTCCTGGCGGTCGTTGACGATCCGGAGCGTGGCCCGCGTGGTTTTCACGCCAGTTTCCGGCGTGTAGCCGTTGGCCAAACGAACCGCGATCCCGGACGGTCCGATGCGAATCCCGCAAGCGTGGCCAGGGCTGTAGTAGAGCAGCAGTCCGGCCTCGCAGCCCGGCGTGCACTCGATGTCGGCCTCGAGGGTGTACGAGTGATCGCCAGTGACGCACGTGAGGACCGGGCTCTCGTCTACAGACCGGCCTTTTGCCGCAAGTACCAAGCGGCCATCGCCGGTTTGAAAGCGCGCCCCATCCAGCTCGCGCCAGAATTGCCACTGCAGGCGAAGCTCTGGCGACGTGAAATCGTCCGAGAGCGGCGGCGGCCTCAGTTGCTTCTTGCCGGACTTCATCATCGCGATGGGTTTTTCCGCGGAGACGCCGGCAGGCAATCGGAACCAGCCGTCCTTGGTCCACTCCAGGGGAAGAAGGATCATCTGACGTCCAAGGCCGCGGAATCCGTTCTCGTAGGCGTGAGCGATCATCCACCAGCTGCCGTCCGGCGCCTCCACTGGGCGACCGTGTCCTAGCGACATCCATCGATCCTTGTTCGAGGCCGCGTGAGCGACGGGATTGTAGGGTGAATACTCCCACGGACCATCCGGGCTTTTGCTGCGAGCGGAGACCACCATGTGACTCGTCGCTGGTCCCGCGGTTCCTCCTTCAGCGACCGTCAAGTAGAAGTATTCCCCACGCTGAAAAATCTTCGGGGCCTCCAAGCATTCGCATTCGATCCGAAGGTTGCTGGGGATCGGCCAGGCCTCGAATACCTTGCGCGCGGATCCCGTGAGCGCTAGCCCGTCAGGGGTCAGCTCCACCACAGAGCCGCCGCCGAAGTGAAGATAGCGCTGGCCATGGGCGGCGATATGCGCTGGATCGATGGCCTCAATCTTCAGGTCGACGGGCTCGCTCCAGGGGCCGCGTGCATCCTGCGCGTGCACGACGTACAGACGGTTGTTGCAGGGAAAATAGATAAAGAAGCGCCCTTCGTGCTCGCACAGATAGGGGGCCCAAACCGAGCCGTAGTATTTCTTGAGCGCGGCGCCCACCTGCGTCCAGTTCACCAGATCCTTGGAATGCCAGATGGGCAGGCCGGGTGCGTAGTCGAACGAGGAGTGCGTGAGATAGAACTCGTCGCCCACGCGGATGGCGCCGGCATCCGGATGATCTCCACCGAGCACTGGATTCAGGTAGGTGGG